>OGFF01002603.1_pt1 | contig 15226 bp, 17 predicted proteins | sample 1570751 | NCBI WGS metagenome assembly OGFF01 (sample SAMEA2581951, study PRJEB24529) | metagenome | biome: Human gut stool | place: China | collected 2011 | reverse complement strand
GCCCTCCGGTGCTCAGAACCGCTACGCTCTAAGGTTGGCGGACCATCAAAGGTCTACGCCATATTTTGCGGGATGGGACCGCCTTCCTATTATCTTGCTAAAGGTGCTGGGTACTACCCCTATTTTAAGACAACATTAGCTTGCAATAAGTCACAAAGAGAGCGTAACGTTTTTAATGTATAAGGACGAATCGTCAAGTCATCACAGATTAACTTCTTATCCTTACCCAAGAAAAACATACCACAATGATCATTAAGACCTGCTTTAACAGGATATATTCTTAATCTATCATGTAAGTTTGCTAAATACCTTGGAGTAAAAAGAGCATAACCCACATAATGGCTTTTGGGACATTAGGCTATGTTCTTTAAGACTTCCAAAAATTTAGGGAGTTCTGAAAGAGGAAGGATACCTTCTTTCTCTATCTCTCCATAATTGACATCATATACTATTCTATCACTAAGAATAGATAAACAGGCATCTCCTTTGGAGGTCTTCCATTGCATTAATATATAGCCATTGGTATTTGGGAATATTGCTAATCCCTGAAGTAATGGTTCACTGCAAGATGAAACAACCTTCTGAGAATAATCACATGCTTCTGATGATATAGAAGGTGAACCGACGTAATCCCAATTTGCTGGCAAATCTCGAAGTTCAAGAATTCGCTTCTCAAGTCGTTGTCTTAACGAAAGACTTGGCTTCTTTTTCAAGTGTTGCTTCAATAATCGCAAAGCTTCTGCCATAGCATCAGTCACACTGATGTTATTCTGCTCTGCAATTGTTGCATAGCCTTGATATAATGTATTATCGAGTACCAATGTTGCCATAATCGTAATATTCTAATTATTGCCTGCAAATATAAGGGTTTTCGGTGAAACTACCAAATTTTTGGGGGAGTTTTTGCTTCTTGCTCTAATCTCCCCCAGATTAACACTGATTTCTTAGAACTATTCGTTCTCTGGTGGTAAATCCCACTCTGCTCCTATGGATTCCATCACGAGTCTTTGGAAGCACGCCTTGTAGCCGCCTTCCATCGGGCAGGGATCGTTGGGATAGACCTCGTGATACTCCTCTTCCATGTTGTCCAGATAGTCCATTATCTGCATCATCTTGTCTCTGGTGCTGTGACACTTCTTCAGCGCAGAACGAAGCAGACAGTAGGACTGGGTGTTACGGGCATAACCCTCTTAGACATGCTTGACTGAATTCTCATTCATGTGGCCAGCCACCTTAAGGGTGCGTACCACATTGGTACTGTCGCCGAGGATGGTATCCGTCAAAGCGTTCAGTGCCTTTGGTGTTTTTGTAAATCGTTTCATTTCTTAATATATTTAAAAATTCTGATCTTTATTGTTAAGCTATCGTAAATAACCGCATTTTTGTACCTATATATGTAGGTACAGGATTCCCGGCGGTTTCAACCTTTTTTCATATCTTTGCAGCAGCTTTCAAGAACGAGGGCTGAAGCTGAACTTTAGCGTTTCACTCTTTTTATAAGCAGCGTATGCTAAAGAATATAAAGAAATATGTATCAATAGGTTATAGCGGATTTAAAACATCCCTAAAACGCTGTTTTTACTCCATTTTCAGTGTTCAGAGTTCAGTATTCAGCCTGATGTTCAGCCTCATGAGACATAGAGTAAACAATTACAATCAAACATAAAAATCATCACAGTATGGCAACATCATTAATAAAACCAGAGGATCAGGAGGCTTTGCCTTCTTATGTCCAGAGCATCCAGTCGTCGGAAAACCATCCCGTCGCTTCATGGGAATCAGTGAAAAAATTCATCACCGAAGATCCTATCGTCAAAAACCTCACGCTGCTCTATCGACAGCGTCTGCAGGTCAGCAAGAGCTTCGCCGACGAGCTGAAGCCGAAATGCCCTGCCATCACCATCTCTGCCCAGATGGACGGATATGGCAGAAAGTTGACTAATTTCTTGAAACCTACCCTCAAGCTGATGGTGGAGTTCGACACCGTGCCAGGCGACCAGATGGAGCACATCAAGCAACTCATCGTGAAGGATGAGCATACCATGGTGGTGCATCGCAGCATCAGTGGCAGGGGTTTCCATATATTCTGCAAGTATTCGCCTTCTGACAACGAGGACATCGCCATCCTCGACCTCTTCCACCTGATGCTGGAGAAGGCGCAGAGCTATTACGAGCATCTGCTGGGACTGGAGTGCGACAAGGCTTGCGCTGACATCACCCGATGCGCCGGACTTGCCTACGATCTTGAGGCTTTCTTCAACTGGCAGTCTGTGCCTTTCTCGCTGGATAATGGCGACCTGAAGAAGTTTTATACCCAGAAGGCGGTGGAGGCGAAATCGATCAAACGTGCTGCCAAGCGAAAGGCGAAGAGAGAGCAACAGGGCGGGAAGCAGATGGCTGCCATCACCATCGAAGAGGCTGCACCGCACATCAAGGAGCTCCTGAAGCAATGGGGCTACGACTTTGAACCAGGCAGGCACAACGAGTATGTCTGCCACTTCGGCAAGGTCTGCGTGAGATATGGCATCGACAAGGACGAGGCGATGAAGTATGCCGACAAGGAGTTTGGTTCCAACTATGCCGACACCGCCAGCGTGATGAAATCGTGCTACAAGCATACCGACCTCTTGGGTACCTGGCACTTCTACCGTCCCGGCGAGGCATACAGCGGCAAGCCGAGGGTGAAGACCATCAAGCAATGGCTGGATACCCACTACGAGTTTCAGCACAACATCGTGACGGGCTTCTTCGAGTTGAGAAGCCGCATGGTCCTCAGCGGCAAGTATTCTCACTTCACCCGCATCGACGACAACATCGAGAACTCGCTCTGGGCAGAGATGGACGAGGCTGGGCTGCATCTTTCCGAGAAGGTGCTGCACAGCATCATCAACAGTGATTTCTGTCCCCCCTACGATCCCTTGGAGGAATATCTCCGGAGTCTGCCGATATGGGACCGCAACAAGGATCCCGACTATATCGACCAGCTCGCCGACCGCATCCATGTGGTGGAGAAGCCGGGCTATGAGCACAACCAGAAGCTCTTCCGCTATTTCTTCAAGAAGTGGCTGGTGGCGATGGTGGTGGCATGGGTGATACTGAAGGTGGTGAACCAGTTCATCCTCATCCTCGTGGGAAAGGGTGGCATCTTGAAGACCACGTTCTTAGCCTATCTCCTTCCGCCGGCGCTGCGCCAGTATTTCTTCAACGATTCCACGGGCAACTATACCGACAAGGACTTCATGGAGGCTTTCAGCAGCAAGGCGACGATATGCCTCGACGAGTTTGAGACGGTTTTCGGCAAGAACCTGAGTGCCTTCAAGAGCAATCTCACGAAACTCACTTTCTCCATCCGCCGTCCCTACGACAAGTATCGCACCGAACTGCCCCACCGTGCCTCGCTCTGCGGAACCACCAACAGCCAGCAGTTTATCACCGACGAGGAGAACCGCCGTTACTCTCCCTGGATAGTGGACAGCATCGAGAGTCCGATAGACTACCCGATAGACTACGACCACGTCTATGCCGAGGCATTGGCTCTGGGTCAGGAGGTGATGAAGCGCAAGAAGAACTCGCCTCTGAACTGGACTTTCTGGCTGACTCGCGATGACATCGAGCTGATGCGCCTCCACAACCGCCTCTTCATGGTTGCCAACTATGCCGAGGAGCAGATACTGAAGTATTATAAGGTGCCATTGCCCGACACGCCACTGGAGTATATCAAGTTCCGCTACACCTCGGAGATTCTGGAGAAGATTGGTGTCAACCCTGCCCTGCGCCAGAACCTGAACTCTCACAACATCGGTGCCGTGATGTCTCGTCTGGGATTCAAGAAGATTCACAAGGAGCACGGCAACGGATGGGCCGTGATCGAGAAGGAGGGTTGCGAAATCAACAGCGATGCCGTGTTCGATCCTAACGATACCGTGGAGGATTAAGTATCTTGGTTACGATAGCTAAGTATCTTGGTTACGATGGCTAAGTATCATAGTTACGGATGGTATTTAAGTCGCACACGGATCTCACGGATCTCACGGATTTATTTTTTCGTTGCAAGCAACGGGTATTCTCATTTGGTCTCAATGGAAAAACTCCGAAGGAGTCGAAAATCCGTGAGATCCGTGAGATCCGTGTGGGAAAAATCAACATTCAACATTATAATAAAGTCTATGGATTTACGAAGTTACACCAAGCAGGAGTTAGCCCTGCTCTATTTTCCGGATTCCGACCCGGACGTGGCAAGATCCCATCTGATGAGATGGATAGTAAGATGCACCCAGCTCTATGAGCAGCTGCTGAAGAGTGGATACACCAAGAACAGCAAGGAGTTCAATCCCCTGCAAGTATCCTATATTTTCTTCCATTTGGGAGAGCCCTGATATTTATCAGTGATAATCGTTGAGTATCGTGGAGCAACATTGAGCATCGGTGAGTTGGGAATGAGAAATGTTGTATCTTTGCATTGTGATTCAGAAAGAGAAGTCCCACACGGATCTCACAGATCTCACGGATTCTTTTTCGTTGCAAGCAACGGTTATTCTCATTTGGTCTCAATGGAAAAACTCCGAAGGAGTAAAAATCCGTGAGATCCGTGAGATCCGTGTGAAACAAAAACACTTAACATTTAAAAACTATGTTGCTTTACGTACTAAAACTAAATCAGAACGCCAAGATGCCAGAGGCATACGGCAAGTACTACGCCTATCCAGTCATCACTCAGACGGTAGACATCGACGGCCTGGCCGAACACATGGCTAGCCACAACACTCCTTTCTCCAAGGGAGCCATCAAGGGCATGATTACCGATATGGTATCGTGCATCAAGGAACTCACCTTGCAGGGTATCGCTGTGAAGATCGACGACCTCGCCATCTTCTCCATCGGCATCCGCAACAAGGAGGGAGCTGCCTCGGAGAAGGAGTTCACCATCGCCAAGAACATCGACGGTTTCCGTCTCCGTGCTCGTGGCACCGGTGAGTTCAGCGCCAAGACCATCAACCTCGATGCTACGCTGAAGAAGGCCTCTGCTCTGTTAGGGGATGGCACCACCACGGATACCAACCCGGATACCGGGAAGGATACCACTGGTGGAGACAACACCAGCCAAGGCGGTAGCGGAACCACAGGTGGCGACAACACCGACCAGGGTGGTAGCGGAACCACTGGAGACGATAATGTAAGCTTGTAGTAAACCTAGCCTCCTGGCATCTGAAACAAGAGAAAGCGCATCGGCAGGATGCAGTCCGGAGTAATCCGAGGGCAAATCAGGAATGAGTTCATCATTCAACATTCAACATTGTCAATTCATCGCCCTGAACGGATGCTTGCTCATCCTGCCCGCTTCCTTCTTGGTTTCCCACACGGATCTCACGGATCTCACGGATTCTTTTTCGTTGCAAGCAACGGGGATTCTCATTTGGTCTCTCAATGGAAGAACTCCGAAGGAGTCAAAAATCCGTGAGATCCGTGAGATCCGTGTGGGAAAAATTCAACATTTAACATTCAAAATTAATCATTATGAAAGTAAACTGGAAATCCGTCATCAATTTCGTCATCACAGTCCTCACCGCCGTCCTCAGCACCTTCTGCATGCAGAGCTGCGCCAACCTCTAAGTCGCTCACGGATCTTTACATCACTAGGCGATGAATACCTTTTGCCATGTCATCAACATTAAAGTTTACCAATAAGCCAACTTTCTTATGTGCGATTTTGAGATACGTCATCAACTGCTTATAATGTACCGGATGTAATTCTTCTACAGATTTCAGTTCAATAATCACCTTGTCTTCGACAAGAAGATCCAACCGATAATCACACGGAAGCTTTACTCCGTCATAGATGACTGGAAGCGGAACTTGCTGTTCTACCTTCAAGCCCTCCTTGCGAAGCTGATGAACCAAAGACTCCTCATAAATCTGCTCAAAAAGACCTGGTCCCCAATAGTTATAAACTTCAAAGATTGCACCGCGAATCTTATAAGTCAAATCGCCATATAATAACATAAGCCATAAAAAAGACTCACACCCATCTTAAACGGAAAATCCGTGAGATCTGTGAGATCCGTGTGCAAAATTAAACATTAATTCTTAATAATCCAAAGAAATCAATGAAGAATCCAAGAATAATCGATCTGATTGTGGTACATTGCAGTGCCACACGTGTTAACCAGGACTTCCCAGTTGAAGCCTTGGAAGCCTGCCACAAGGCACGTGGTTTCCACTCCATCGGTTACCACTATTACATTACGAAGGATGGCATGGTCTATCCCTGCCGTCCAGAAAACGAGGTGGGGGCTCACGCCCGCCACTACAACGCCCACAGCATCGGAATCTGCTACGAAGGTGGTCTCGACGAGAAAGGCAAGCCTGCCGACACTCGCACTCCAGCCCAGAAGGATTCTCTGGAAGACCTCCTCTACGGTCTCTCCCTCGACTATCCCGATGCCGAGATCCTAGGCCATCGCGACCTCCCCTGGGTTCGCAAGAGCTGTCCTTGCTTCGATGTCAAGAAGTGGCTGAAGGAAATCGACTTCCATCTCTAGGAAATGCTCCTCATCTGATAACAGATGGGGAGTTTTTTTATTAAATATGTTAAATGGTTCCAACTGCCGGATATAGCTCTGCTTCTCCTGAGAAGATGACTCTTCCCGAGTTATGAGGGTTGTGATATGTATCACAGCATTGAAAAACCAATAGACTCACTTCCACTAATCTTCAATACTATTATGTCTTTCTGCCTGCTGCATACGAAATGCAAACCGAGCTGCTTGAAGCAAATTATATATCATATACCATTCTGCTTGCTTGAAAGCCACCTTTTAAGTTCTTAAATCGTCTCGTTCTTCTGAATCTCTACGTAAGAGATACGGATTCACGCTGCAAAAATACGAATTTTATTGTAAATAAGCGAATTATGCCTGTTAAATTTTTGATTTCGTTCAGCAAAAAGCAACTTTTTTTTGAGTTGATTTTGGATGAAATCTGATAAGTCTCTGATTGAAAGGAAGTTCTCCGTTTTTCTGTATCTCTTAAGTAGAGATTCAGAAAAATGGTTCAAATTGGTTCATTTTAGCCTGGAATAGTTTTTTCTTCTCTTTTTTAAATTACTGAAGTTTCGCATGTGGTTCAAGTACGGGCTGAAGGCCCAAAAGTTCCTAGCCCAGGGCATCGCCCTGGGTATAATGGCAATCAGCAAGGCGCCCTGTAAGGGCAAAAGCTTTGTATATTGACAGGTATTTGAAAGCTTTTGCCCTTACAGGGCGACAGGTTTGCGTCCATAAACACCCAGGTCGATGCCCTGGGCTAGGAGCTTCTGCCCTTTCAGGGCGTGTAGGGCTTACTTGCGAAACTTGAGTAAATTATAGGGCGGCTAGGTTTCTGGCGGTGGTATCATCTACTCAGGAGATACGGGATGGGACCGCTTGCCCCCCTAACTCTTCCTCGTGGCGGCGGAGCCGGCAATGGCTGCGTAGCAGATGAGGGGGATGAGGAAGGCGAGGGACATGCTTTGCGTGGTGTCGGCTATGTAGCACTGGCGGTCTGCTTCTCTATATGAATGCTCTCTTCCGCATAGTTGATAAAGAAACTGTTCACACCCGTCTGAGCTGCCACATACAGGAAGAGGGTAAGCATGCCGAAAGCGAATGCCATCGCCTTCATCGGCTTCTCCTCTATTTTCTCGTTCGTATCTGCCTCATGTGCTCTCCTTGGGTCTGGCAATGTAATTCTTGACAGGATCAATGCCACTGAAAGCACGAAGATACCCACCAGGGCGTATGGAATGGCTATGTTGACACCTGAGAACAGCAATTGTCCGCCAACCAGTGGTCCCACTATCCAACCAATGCCATTGAGCGATTGTGACAGATTGATTCTACTCTCTGCCTTATCGGGATGTCCCAATACCGTGGTATAAGGATTGGCACTCGTCTCCAGACAGGTTAAGCCGCATCCTATCACAAACAAGGACAGTACGAAGAAATAGAAGCTGTTGATTTCACTTCCAGGATGCCATGGGCAAAGCCCCACATGAAGAAGAGGCTGCTGATAATGAGGAAGGGAACCAGATAGTTATGCCCTTCGTATCTGAAGATGGATGGCTTCATTATGATTCTCTGCAAATTCCTTACTATCCTTTACAACCAGGGCAAGATAGCCACCGCCACCTGCGCCCGGCATCTTCCATGCCAGCACATCGTCCAGAGCACTGTAATGATCAATCATCGGCTGCACACTCGCATCCGGTTCTATCACACCATCGATAGAAGGATTCACCATACCTGGGAACATGGCTATCTGGGCTTCGAAGGATGCCTTGTATGCTGCTACAAAAGCATCAAGATTGTGCGCAAGAATGGCATTCCAGCATGCATCGGCAGCATCGGCTAAAGCCTTCACCTTTGCAGGAGTAATATCCTTGCCTTCTACCACGCTGCATCCCGGACGTCGTGGCTGCATCGGTATCATCACGAGGTGGTCTTCGAGGAAGCGGAGGGTCATCTCATCCTGAGTGCTCTCTATCTTCTCTGGCCAGAAGTTGTTGTCATAATAATGACGAGCCAGACCTGGTACGCAGATTCCGATGGAATCCTGGGCACCGGAAATGATGCCGTCGTGGCGCTCCGGATTATTCTCGAAGCAGAAGACCAGACGGGCGAGCATCTCGGGATCCATCTTTGGGAGCTTCACCGGCCATATCTTCTTGATCATGTTGCGGGTGGATGTGGAGAGGCCACATCTGTCTCGTACCTCGAAGGTTGGATCCAGAGAAATGGTGATAGCCCAACCTGGGTGATGCATACTGACGTATGGCTGGTCGATCCAGGTTCCGGCAAGATCCAGACGGGTTGGGATGCCCGCATTTTGTGTCGTATTATCAGATGCCGTCGATAAAGCCTTCTTCAAATCGGATGAAGAACGTGCCTTCAAGCCTTCATGAGGTGTGCGCTGAAGTTCGACATACTCGATGCCTCGTTCTGCACAGATCTTTCGCTTCTCATCAGAACCGCCTTCTGCGTTTACGACGAAGACGTCTGGTTTTACCAAATCGAGGGTTGGGAGGAAGTCGATGACGCCGCTACCCTGATTGATGTAAGCATCTTTCACTGCCTTGATGTTCTTGACCATGAAGAGTCGTTCTTCCTGTGGGAACATCGGTTTGCGATGCTTGTACTCTAAATAGGTGGCATCGGAGCCGATGCCGACGTAGAGGTCGCCATAATGTGAGGCCTGCTGGAAAAACTCAACATGCCCGGAGTGGAGTAAGTCGTAACATCCACTTACAAATACTTTTTTTGCCATAAACTTTATGATATGATAACTCTGCCAGGTATGATCCATCCTGACCTGTAATACCCGTAATAAGGGCTACTTTTCTATTATTATATTATTTTTTTCTTATTCTTTTTCGAAAACCTACCCGTCCTTCCTTACCGTTAAAGAAAGAGTTTTTTCTACCTCTCCGTCTCTCCTGCAAGGAGAGCTCCACTTTCTCCCCAAGCCCCTCTTCCTCAGGAAGCGGGGATGTAACCGCCCTCCGGTGCTCAGAACCGCTACGCTATAAGGTTGGCGGACCATCAAAGGTCTTCGCCATATTGTGCGGGATGGGACCGCCTGGGGATAACGATTACAGCTAACTGTAAACCCTATCTGAAATCATTACTTTATCTGCTACCACCGGTATATTAATGATTGCTTGGAGTTTGTTGGGTAGCTGCCTCTACTCTATCTTTATTATCAATCTGTGTTGTACATTGCTGTGTGAAATTATTCTGCATCACATTAGCAAAGGCAACAGCCATATTATTTTGATTTCTTACACTTTGATAAGCCTCCCAATCCCAGAACAGATAGGTATCCCATAAACCTAAATCAATTTCCTTTTTAAGCTGCTGCATCCTAGTTTGGTTAGCATTTCCTGCTCCATCAAAATAGGTATCCAGATTTGTATGATAACGGAATACGTATAATATATTTAATTCACCAGGAGTGAAAAGATTAGTAGCTAAATCCGGATGGATTATCTGTTGAACATCCTTATCTAATCTACTCTTTGACAAATCTACATCTACATATTTTTTTGCTACTGCCCGAGTAGCATACAACCTGCTGTTTGACGAGAAATATTCATCTACATCAGAGAAGAACATCGTATCACAATTGCCTTTATTAACTTGTTCTGTCATCAAGAATAAAGAATCCTTGGATATTTCCACATGTTCAAACCGTATGTGAGCTATATCGAAAACATTATAAACTGGCTTAACAGCAGGAATACCTAATTTACATAAAGCCACTAATACAGCACGCTTTTCCACGACATTTAACTCATTATTAAAGTCTGAGGCTGCAGCATCATAAGTCTGTCCATCCTTGGCATACTTCTTAAATACCTGCAATCCCCTGATAGCTATTTTTCGCACCTTATTAGTCTTATGCTGCAAGAACAAATTTTGAAACCATGCACCAACAAAACCTCCAAGCAAAGCTGCAAGAATGGGGTTCAACATATCAATCCAATCTGTATCCATAATGGTAACATATTAATTCTTAACTCTTCACAATAATATAGATTATACTAATAAAGTTTCAATTCCGGCACACTATATGCTATACCAACATTGTGTCTATTCAAACATCTCATGATAATCCCTGGCATCAGAGAAAGAATCTCTTTCATCAATGGCAATAAACATCTGTATTTATCAACATTACTATACGTTATGTGGAACTCACTTTCTTTGTTATGGACTATAGCACACCGCACATCATAGATAAAAGTGGCTATTTTAGCATTTATAGAAGCCTTAGGAGTTGTTGCATCGGTAACCTGTAAATAAGGATTTTTACCATCATGCATCCAATACTTTCGAATAAAGGCAGTGATTGCAGTGTCTATCATTGTAATTTTATCTTTAAGAGATTCAATATCATGCAAAAAAAGCTCCCTAAGTGCCGTCCTTTCATTGAAAGAAAAATTCAGACTCTTAACATGCATCAAAAAGGAGTTTTTTATATCTGATCCCTTCACGACGTCTACCATCTTTCTTCTATAACCCATATATTCCAATACTTGATACATTTTCAAAAATGCTACTAATACATCATTTGCATGATGCCATTCGTTTATTACATCATAAATATCATAATATTGAGAATAAACAACATTATCAAAAAAGTCTAAGCTTACAGTGCCTACTGCACGATTCCACGACCATATTAGATCCGCATCTATTTCCACTTTTTCAGTTCCCAAAAACTTAAGAAAAGCATAAGAATACAAGTCTATACCAGAACTATGAAATCTTGTATAATCAAACAATAAAACAAACTGGTTAGAATCGTGATTTCTCATTAAGTTCAATAAATCTGACCGACGGTTTTCCATACTAGCCAATGCCTCTATCACAAAGAATACATTGCCCAATACTGGTTTGCCTAGGCTGTCAGTGTTTGCAACCATCAAAGAATTTTCTTTATATGTAAATGCTCTCTTGTAGCTAGCATTGGAAAATGTCTCATGTACATAACTATTAAGATGAGAGTAATCTACTTCTTCATCAAGACCTAAAGATGTATGTAACAAGAAATTAAACAAATTCGATAAATATGCAAACTGTGTCTTCGCTTGCATATGTGTAATCCCATCGAGCAAATCATAATCCAGTGCATCACAAAGTGTAGTCTTATCCTCTGCAGCCAAACTCATTTCTTCATCAACTGCAGTTTTGAAAAGATCTTGAAATATTTCTGCTCTAACCATCATATTCCTCCTTCATTTCATATATGTTATCTGACACCAGAAACGCCTGTTCCCAGGATATTGGATTTTTCTCTATTAAACATTTGCTATAATGAAATATCGCCTTGCGGAGTACACTGCCGATATTTATTCTAACGCTTGACAATCTAGAATATTGACGTTCAAAATCGTCAAGTTTAAAAATGGATGAATTTCGAAATACTGTCGTTAAGATAGACTCAAGTTCTTGAATAGTCTTATTTCTAAACTCATTCTCGTCAATACTGTTTTGTCTAATACAATATCCGATTGCCCCTAATATACTAGATATTGAAGTATCCTTAACAAACCATTTTTTAAATGCATCATCTGATATAGATAATTTTTTATCAAATCGATATATAAGATCGAGAAATTGCTCTAAGAAACTTTTATCAAAATAAAAAGAAGCATCTTCCTCCGAAATACAGCCTTCGTCACTTAAATTGAATCTCCGGTCTAATCGCACAGGTTTACATTCTATAAAAGAACGAAGACCTATAACTAATGTTGTAAACAGGAACTGCCCTGGTTGCCGCATGCCTCGCTTAACTTCCATATAATTAGGCTCCTTGGTGCGAACTAAAGTTATTGGCGTATGCAAATCGGAAAACACACGCAAAAACATCAGTTCATATTGATGCTGCAAAGAAACACGCATTTGTCCTGCATTCAATAATAACATTTTGTTCACGACCTCCTTTTCTGAAAGATTTCCCCAAACATAGAGATATAAATTAAAACTCTTAAATGCTTCCTCTAACTTCTCTAAAAAAATATTACTCTCCGAAGAAAACATCCTTCTCAATACCGCATAAGGAATCACTTGAGTAGCTTCAGGAAAACGTTTCCGCATCTCAAAAGTTACTTCATGCAAACTTTTCCAAGAATTCCCAAAGAGGTCTGTAACTTTAGACATTTCAATTATCTGTTTATAAATCCACAATCGATATGTTCTCTGCAAACCATCCAAAATACAGAATTCATCTATAATTAAAGAAGAAGACTCTTTTTTAGTGTTTTCAACCAACAAAGTGAGAGGGGGAAAAGGTTCACCCAATACAACAGAATCCAAGATTGTATCCAAATATATATTTTTCACAATCCCTCTTTGGATTTCAAAATCGAAAGCCTTTTCAGGCTTAACAGCCTCTAAGTAATCCCAAAGAGACACCCTACATAACCACCACTTTTGCACATGTAAAGTATCTAAAATTGTTGTTTTCATGATTTATATTTTTACCAAAAATGTTTGAACAAAAGTAAGCATCCAACCCCTATGACAATACAACTCCATCCCCAGTGTTTACTGGGGATACAGAGTATTTTAAGAATTTGATTTTTTTCGATTTTTAAACAGGTTTAACTAAAAGTGCCTCTGTCATCAAGGCATAATCCCTTCTTCCAGCTACAATCATGCCAAAGAATCCCCTGAAGAAATCCAGTGGAGCCATTGCCATCAGCTCTTCCCAATGCTTGGTCATATTTATCAAGGCTTATTACAACTTAGCAGAGAACTGGCCATCGTTCAAACCGCCAAAATAGGGGTTGGATGCTAACGTTCCCATCATGGTTATGACAGAAACCTTATGGATACTAGCGATAAGTTGGCTAAGCATTCTTAATCATAGAGCAATATGCGTTTACGGACACCTTACTTATCGTATGCAACATCAAGACGATTGCTGGAGTCAAGAATGAAGCACTCACCCCTATAATAGGAGCTAAGAATGCAGCTATTTGAGAAGAAGCACCAATATTAATCAAGCCACCCATATCCAAAAACTGCTTTCTATCTTCCTCATAAGAATCCCCACAAATCAATTTATTGAGTTCATCTTTAAGGCATCTCCAATAGTTTTTTTTGGATTCGCTAGATGACAAACCACCAAATGTTGCAGTATTAATTGGACCGAAACTACTCAACCACAAATTAGCAACTTTTTCTTCATCTCCATCATTATTCGCCAATAAAGCCTTTATAGTATTCCGCTGATAAGGCTTCAGAACACTCAACCATGTTTCAAGGCTTTCATCTACTATTTCCATTATTCCTCAAGCATTTCGTTTATGTATTCTGCACTCAAGCAAAAAGAAGTTTGATTTAATTCCTGAGGGTTAATACCACCCAACATGATACCAGATGCAGGTGCATACCCTCCAACAAGGATTCCTATAATTTTCTGTAAACGAGGGCAAAAGACCATAGAACCAGATTGACCAGGACGAGTTTGTACATTTAATATTGCATATTTATATTTTATACCTTGAGAAGCTCTAAGGATCTTTGCTCCTACCATAGTTTTTTGTACTGTCAAAATATGCATCTGCCAATCATTTACACAATGTGGATAACCTATAATCTCAACATCATCCCCCACATGGAGTTCATCAAGACTTCCTATTGGGCAAGAATCTATCTTTAAGTGAGCAGTTTTCAAAACTACTAAATCACACAAAGGATTAACACATTCAATTGATTGAACATCCAAGATACTACATTGATTTTTTGAAGTATCTTGATACTCATGTATGTTGCTGGAATCCATAGATGAAACTAATACTAAATTATCCGTATGATCACCTATGACATGTCTACAAGTTACAAAGTATCCGTTCTTTGGTACAGCAAAACAGCTACCCAATAATTGAATATTATTGCCTGATTGCTTTAAACCAACCATCACGACTAATTTTCCCATATTCTTAAAATTTATGTTTAAATTTCAAATTAATATTGAAAGCATAAAGACGATCTCTTTTTTAATTGTAAGCATCCAACCCCTATGACAATACAACTCCATCCCCAGTGTTTACTGGGGATACAGAGTATTTTAAGAAATTGGACTTTTCTGATTTTTAAACAGTTTGAACTAAAAGTGTCTCTGCCATCAAGGCATAATCCCTTCTTCCAGCTACAATCATGTCAAAGAATCCCCTGAAGATAACAAGTTCCATTGCTATATGTTGGAAGTTTTCCTCTATTAAGTTAAAGGAACTTTTGCTCTTCTATCACCAATTTGCTCAATACCGGCAAGAGTTTTTCTATCTTGCGGCACTTTACCTTATTATAATAGAAGTCTATATCATCGAGGAGATCATACGCCTGGTCTTCGGGCATATCACCCCCATAACCACCAGCGACAATCGTTATGGCGGCTAGCTTTCGAGCATCTAAATGGGTATGGAAGTCATACGTGCTTCGAAGTAGCATAGGAAGAGCATTGTACATGATGTTGCAATAGTGCAACAGGTCTTTGAAGTCTTCTGATTCCGTCAAGTAGGCTTCAAGCATTTCCTCCTGATATTGGCGGAGAAGCAATAAGTACTTTTCCTTTCCTACCTTACCTTTTATGTTTTGGGTCATCACCCAGAACAGGGCATGGGATAAGACTATTTTATCTTCGGAAGGGTGGTAATAGAAGAGGTCGTCTTCAGGGCTATTCGACT
>OGFF01002601.1_pt1 | contig 15237 bp, 17 predicted proteins | sample 1570751 | NCBI WGS metagenome assembly OGFF01 (sample SAMEA2581951, study PRJEB24529) | metagenome | biome: Human gut stool | place: China | collected 2011 | reverse complement strand
AGCCAGTGGATTTGTTCGGCGGAAAAGCCCCTTTAGGGGATTTTTCGACGGTCTGCCGCACGTCATTTACTGGCGTGCGGTTTTTTCTCCGGAAATGTGCAGTATATAATAGGTTTTGTGGGTTCAATATTCCCCAGCGCTAGAGTATTGCGCACCTCTACCAGGCGGTACTCAACGGCGAGGGGCACGTCAAGGATATCGCGCACATCAACACGCTTGCCGGATATATCCACTACCAGCTGACCGGAAAGCGCCAGGTGGGCATTGGCGAAGCCTCCGGAATATTCCCGGTTGACGGTATCGGGTACAACGCGGAGTACATCGCGAAAGTCGATGAGAAGCTTGCGGAAAAGGGATTCTCCGGGAAGCTGCTGGAAGTCCTCCCCGGGGTGCTCAACGCAGGTGCAAGGGAAGCCGCGCTGACTGCGGAGCTGAGCGGTCACCCGGTCGCAAAGCCTGCGCTTTATGACATGCTGTATTACCACGCGCTGACCGGCGACCCGGACTGCGGCGATACCGTTGTGTACAACTTCCTTTCCGGCGAGCCTGTCGCCGGCGCCGAGAACGGCAGACCGATGTACTTCCGCACCCCGGACGGCAAATTCAACCTTGCGAACCTGTTCCGTGCGGAGATTTACTCCACTATGGCGGCTCTGAAACTCGGCATGGATATCCTGTTCGACAAGGAGCAGGTCTCCGTTGACAAGATAACCGGACACGGCGGTCTGTTCAAGACTAAGGGAGTTGCACAGCAGTTCCTCGCGGACGGGCTGGGCTGCGCGGTTTCCGTCATGAAGACCGCCGGAGAGGGCGGCGCCTGGGGAATGGCTCTGCTGGCGGCTTTCTCCGTATGCGGCGGCGGAAAGTCCCTGCCGGAGTTCCTCGACAGCGAGGTGTTCGGCGGAATGGAATCCACGACATTACAGCCCGAGGAAAAGGGCGCGGAGGGATTCCGGAAGTTCATGGAGAACTACAAGCGCGGACTTGTGGCGGAATACGCTGCGGCAAAGTAAGGAGAGAAAGTAAATGTTAGAGAAATTAAAGCAGGAAGTACTTGAAGCTAATCTTCTGCTTCCGAAATACAATCTTGTAACGTTCACATGGGGCAATGTTTCCGCCATCGACCGCGAGAGCGGAATGATAGTGATCAAGCCCTCCGGCGTTCCGTATGAGGGAATGACCGCCGAGGACATGGTGGTAGTCGAGCTTGCGACCGGGAAGGTAGCCGAGGGCAAGTGGAAGCCCTCCAGCGACACGCCTACTCACCTGGAACTGTACCGCGCATTCCCGGCTATCGGCGGTGTAGTCCACACCCACAGCCGCTGGGCGACCTCCTTTGCTCAGGCAGGAGTAGGAATCCAGCCAATGGGAACCACCCAGGGGGACTATTTCTACGGCGAGATCCCATGCACCCGTGCAATGACCCCGGAGGAGATTCGCGGCGAGTACGAAAAGGAAACCGGAAAGGTCATAATCGAAACCTTCAACGGCGTTGACCCGATGACTGTTCCGGCGGTTCTCGTCAAGAGCCACGGTCCGTTCACCTGGGGAAAGGACGCGCACGAAGCAGTCCACAATTCCGTAGTCCTGGAGGAAGTCGCATTCATGAACTACCATGCACTGACCATCGCCCCCACAGCAGGCAGAATGCAGCAGGAGCTTCTGGATAAGCATTACCTGCGCAAGCACGGCGCGAATGCTTATTATGGGCAGGGCTGAATTCCACTATAAATAGAGATATCCACCGGGCGACCGGTGGATATTTTTGTATATCGAGTGACGGAATGGACGCCGTCACATCAGAAATTTCGCTCGTTGACAGACGAAGATGGCGCGCACTGCACATTTTCGCTCACATGAGATTTTTATTCAGATGTTTTACGATCTCATATGCGATATCCGCGCGGCACTCGTCAATTATTCCGAAATCCTTTTCCTTGTAGTTCCACGCAGCACGGCCGAAACCAAATTTGTCGAATACGGCGTGGATATCATCGTACCAGCGGAGCAGGTCAGCGCCGCCCACCTTGTCGATAACACCATATTCCCCGCAGTACACCGGGACGTTCATTTTCTTGCCGACATCAGCGGCGACCTGCATTTCCGCTTCCATGAAACGGCGGTCTACTATATCTATGGGGTAATTCTCGTAAGCCTGCGCGAGATCCGGGCCGATGAATTCAAGGGATTTTTCATAATATTCCTTTGTTGGACCGGGATAGCTTATCTCACACTCGTCCGTCATTTTATCTATCCAGTGCGCTTTCTGATGCGTGAACACCAGCGGATTGTAGTAGTGGAAATTGAACACGATATGCTCGTCGCACGGCTTGTCAAGCAGCGTCAGACCGAAAATTCCGTTCTGATAAATGCCGCCGATGAGCACGAAATTCTCCGGAGCGTACCTGCGAATTTCGGTTATCGTGCGCGCTGCAATGCGATTCCATATCTCCGCGAAACGGCGCTCGGTTATCTCGTTGAGGAGTTCGAAAGCAACGTCGTTACGATTGCCAAAGCGTTTTGCAATGCGGCTCCATAGGTTCACAAAAATATCCTGATAGCGCCGATTCTCGAAGAATCCGGATTCCTGCTCGCCCTTGTCAAAGGAAAATCCCATAGTCTTGTGCAGGTCGAGGATTATATTAAGCCCGTGCGCCCTGCACCAGTCTGCGCAGCGCTCCAGAAGCTTCAGACCGCTTTCCAGCACGTTGCCGTTTTCATCAAGGATTATGTTGTAGTCAAACGGCAGGCGCACATGGTCGCAGCCCCACGAAGCTATCCGCGCGATATCTGCTTCAGTGATGAAGCTCTCGATATGCTCCTTTTCGTAGCCGCACTGGGATAGCCAGCCGCCGAGGTCAACACCGTTCCTGTATCCCTTGAATTCGTTCATTTTCAGCCCTCCTCTGCAGCCGTAAAGTCAACAGACTTATATTCCGCGGTAATCGGGACCGTGCCGTCAAACGCATTCAGCCAGCCGTCAACGCCTGTTCCCGGCCATACATTCATCATTATCTTGCCGGGGGTGGAGGGAATATTCTCTGTCGCCGTGTAGACCGCCTTGCCGTCAACATACCATGTGATACTGTACGCCTGCCAGTCAAATCCGTAGGTGTGGAACTCCTCGGAAGCGTCAAAGCCGAGATCGTACAGGAATTCGTGATTTCCCCTGCCGTCGGTGAAGTAGTTGAACTGCACCTTTGTGGTGTCCTTGCCGAGAAATTCAATGTCTATCTCGTCCCACGGGTTGTTGTCGGAGGGTCCCGTATAGGTGAATAACGAACTTACTACACCATCGTTCTTTATCGGCTTCATAACGACCTCGTACATGCCGTACCCGTAGAAATCCCGTGAACGGAACTCAGCGCCGGAATAGGGCGGCTTGTCCAGCAGGTCCTTATCAATAGTGAGCTTCATTGAGCCGTCGAAAATACTGCCGTTGCTCTTGCGCCAGGTGCAGTTGAACATCGAGCCGTTCGACCAGCCGTCCGAAAACTCGAATTTATCGCTTACATCGTCGTAGGTTCCGGTCAGGTCTGCGAGAACGCTGCTTTCAGCCGGAGCTTCTGCGGTCTGCTGACTTTCTGACTGAGAAGATGACTGGATATCCGAAGATGTACCGTTATTCGCGGAACAGCCGCAGAGTGCGACAGTCCCTGCGATGAGCATAATGCTGACAATATGTTTTTTCATAATATATCACGTTCCTTTCTGGGATTTGGGAGTTCTGCCTTGTATTTTGATTTTAGCATAAAACCCCGCGCGATTATATTACGATACGCATAAAAATATCACGTTTTTAGTTTTATTTTATTTCTACACCGGCTTTCATTCCGGAAGAGGAATGGTAGTACTTTTCACGGTACTGCTTCGGCGTAAGCCCGGTTTCCTCGCGGAATTTCTGGATAAAATGGCTGTGGGAGCTGAACGCCAGGAAATTCCCGACGTCCACCGCTTCATACCGGGAATATTTCAGCATCTGGCAGGCGGCGTCTATCTTTTTCTTCAATATGTATCGGTTGAGGGTCAGTCCGGTTTCCGTGCGGAACAGTTTTGAAAGGTACTGCACCGAAAGTCCGAGTTCCTCCGCAATGTCGCTCACCATCAGCTTTTCGTGCAGGTGGTCGTAGACGTACTCCATGCATTTCGTGACCTGATAGCAGTAGCTGCTGCCGTTTTTCAGCCTAGCCATTCGCTCTGTGAAATCCGTGATTAGCTCGGAGTGTATCGCGTTTATCTCCTCCGGAGAAGCCGCAAGGTCCGCTTTTCTTATATAGAGGTCGCTGAGGTTGTAAGCAGTTTCGCGCTCCATTCCGCCCTCAACGCAGAAGCGCGTGATGAACGACACCGTTATAACAAGGTGGTATTTCAGATTCCGCAGGCGGTCGGTAGAAAGCACGCCGAAGCCCTCCCCACCAAGCGGCGTGGAAAGCGTTCTTGCGGCGTCCATGTCGCCACGCTTAACAGCCTCGTAGAAACGCATTTCGTTTTCTACCGGGGTGTGGGTCATGGAGTTTTCGCGCATTTCAAACTCTATGCGCGACAGTTCTTTGTGTAGTTCGCTCATTGCCTTTTCTCCTTTTTATAAGGAAGTATCATTGAATATATTATACAAAAAAATCTCACGTCCGTCAAGCATTTCGGATAAACTGACGATACAAATGTTAAATTTCTGATATAACGCAAGTTGGGTAAATGCTATAATATAGACAACAAAACGGAATACCGTTACGGACAACCGTAAATGACTGAAAGGAAGAATCACCATGAAAAAGTTTATCTCCGTTATTACCGCTGCTGCCGCAGTCGCAGCAATTTCCGCTACCGCAGGCGCTTACTCCATCAACAAGGATCTCGGATTCGGTTGGAGCAACAGCGTGACCATCGGCGCTGAGGAATTCGCAGACGTGACTCCCGACACTACGGTCACCATCACCTACAACGTAAACGAGAGTCTCGCCGCTATGGAAGGTCAGGACTACTGGTGTATCAAGCCTATGGTGAACGATGCGGGCTGGCCTTTCATCAGTACCCTTAACGGCGCAGTCCTTTCCGAGGGAGGCGACAGCTACACGCTTGAGATGGACAGCGATTCCATGAGCTTCACTATCCCTGCCGACCAGCTTGAGCTTCTCCAGAATGCAGGCATGGCGATTATGGGTCACGGCATAGAACTGCTTGAAATGACATTTTCTGACGAGCCTGCCGCTGCTCCGGCAGAGAGTGCTGAAACTCCTGTCGAGGATGAAACTCCCGCAGAGGATTCCGCAGCCGCTGAAACTCCCACAGAAACCACCGCTCCCACAAAGGGCAATCCCGACACCGGCGTTTCCGGAATCGCAGCAGTAGCAGGCGCAGCGGTTATCGCAGCCGGCGTACTTTTCGCGACCAGAAGAAAGTAATTCCGTTTACGAAAGGAATGAGCTGAATGAAAAACATCACAAGAATCACAGCGGCGGCGCTTGCGATATGCTCCGTTCTCGCGGTTACGGGCTGCGACGAGCAGCAGGAAATGAGCAGCGCTCCGGGTTCCTCCAACGCTCCGGCGCAGGCGACTACCGCGGCTACAACGGCAACCATGAACAAGGATGACGCGGACAAAATCGCGGAAATCGACATCGGCGCTGAAAAGCTGGAAAACGGCGTTGTAAAGTTCCTGTCATCATGGGATTTAAACCCTGCTGAGGGACAGCCGGTGGCTCCGGCACTGGAAATGTTCCAGAGCCAGTTCGGCGGCAGGATAGAGTACATCAACACCCCGTGGGACAGCCGTTACGACAAGCTTGCAGTACTGGTGCAGGCGGACGATTCACCGGATATGTTCAGCGCAGGCGATATGGACGTGTTCCCCAAGGGCGCTATCAGCGGAATGTTCGACCCGCTTGATGATTACGTTGATTTCAGCAGCGAGCTGTGGGCACCCATGAGCGCGGTAAATGAGCAGTTTGCGTTCAACGGAAGCCACTATGTAGGCGCTGTTGATGTAGAAGGCGACTGCGTGATGTTCTACAACAAGAACACTATCCGCGATAATTCCCTTGACGACCCGGCGGAACTTCTCGCAGAGGGCAATTGGACATGGGAAACATTCTGGGATATGATGACCAAATTCTGCGACGTTGACGCTGAAAAATACGCCACCGACGGCTGGTGGTTTGAAAGCGGATTTTCCCTTACTACAGGCGTTCCATATGTCGGCATGAGCGACGGAAAGATCGTGCAGAATCTTGACAACGCCATGATCGAAAAGGCGCAGAACTTTATGCTGAATATGAATAAGAACAGCCTACAATTCCCCAAGGCGCAGTTCAACTGGCAGGTTCAGCCCAGGCGTCTTGCTGATGGAAAGACGCTGTTCTATCCGGTAGGTCTGTACGCGATGTATCCTTATAACAACTACATTCAGGATTTCGCAAACAACCAGGAAGATGTGATGTTCGTCCCCATGCCGAAATGCACCGACGCCGACGAATATTACCTGCCTGCAAGAGTTTCCGGATTCTCGCTGATAAAAGGCGCGAAGAACCCCGAAGGCGTAGCCGCTTACCTCAACTGCGCAATGGCTACCCGCGACAGCGAAGCGGCTGTCGAAATCGGAAAGCGCCAGGCATTTGATGAGTACAACTGGACGCAGGAGCAGTGGGATATGTACTGCCTTGTAAATCAGATGACCGCCGAGCACCCGGTGATCGAGATGTACAACGCCGTTTCCTCCAACGTTGCCGATCTCGTAAACAATCCGATGAAGGAAGCCTACAACAGCGGCGCAAGCTGGACCCAGACCCGTGAAACTATCCGCGCGGCAGTCCAGGCGGAACTTGATACGGCCAACAAGAAGCTTGCTGAAAAGAACTGATGATTCAGCCATAACAAAATAGGTTCAGAATGAGTCCGGTTAAATGCCGGGCTCATTCGCATCCTTATGGGAACCGCAGCGTTTTCAGCCGCAGGCGGATAATGCGATTACTTGATGTATTTCAAGGTTTGACAACGAAGCAGATAATACGGTATACGCTGAATAAAGCGAAGCGTAACAAAATCAGACGCATGAGCCCCAATGTTTGAACTGGTCGATTTTGTTTTTTCAGCGTTTCCCTTTGGCATAGAAATCTGCCATGAATGAGGTTTTTAGAGGTTACCTGTCGCCATTTCATTCCATCAGCTTTTTCAGATACATCAGTATCGCTTTTTCGCCGACTGTCTTTTCGACTGAGAAATTCGTTTCCGATATATCGAACATAAGGCAGCCGCAGTGTCCCTTGAAGGTCGGGAAACATACTATATGCAGATACTTGTCTATTTCCGGGCTGTAATCGACTATTTCCAGAGTCTCGCCATACAGCACGGAATGTTCGTAGCTGCGCAGCCATTTTGAATCCATGTTGGAGTAAATGCTTCCGAACGATTTCCCGATAAGCGCGTCCAGCGGAAATCCCTCCAGCCTGGCAAACGCCTCGTTTCCATAACGGAATATCCAATCCACCGCCTGACTTTCCTTGTTGAATATCATCTCAATGTCGGTGAACGCAATGGGAATATTGTCAAAGCATTTGTAGTGCTGATGGTATTCCTCAATATCAGTGGGATTGTCGTTGTCAGCAAGCGAATCTATGATAAAATGCTGCTTCATATGGAATTTCTCCATTATCTCCCTGCGGTGCTGCGTGGCATATTCCAGGGATTCGCCATTTGACAGAACAATGAGCTTGCCCACGCTGTGAATAGCCATCGCAGAAACAAGACAGCCCCGATTTATTCTTATAAAATCTGCGCTGAGCGTATCCTTGAGCTCGGCAAATGTCATACGCGTCTTGAGTACGCTTCCGTCAGAAATGTGGATAAATGCGTCCTGCTTCTTCATAGAAATATACAATATACTGCTTTCTGGTATATCGTAATGCTTTCGGTCGGATATGAACGAGATGTTTTTTTCAGTGTTCATTCGCTGGCTCCTTTATTGTGTGATATTAACGATATGTCGATAGGCGCAAAGCCCTCATCACGGGCAATGTATGTGAGGGAACTTTTGATGTATATATTATACCATTAATTCAGAAATATTGCAAACAAAAAACAGCCGGAACATATCATAAAATACATTCCGGCTGCTGAATATCCATCAGGATCTTATGATCCACTTGAGAATATCTGATGCGTCAATAGCGTTTACAGCACCATCCTTGTTGAAGTCGCCCATAAGAGGATTTGCACCCTGGGATATTCCAATGACGCATTTCAGCACAGCCGATGCGTCAAGGGCGTTCAGCACGCCGTCGTTGGTTATGTCGCCGGTGATGTCGCTGAATTCGCACACCATGACAACATACTCGCCTGCAGAATCAGCACCCGGAATAGTCGCAGTGCCGTCCTCGCCGAGCTTTGCGCAGCCATGGAATCCTGGCTGCCATCGCCGCTGATGGTTGAGTCATCCGCTGTGATAGTGCTGCGCCATGTTTCGTTCTCTGCATATGCAGTCACTCCGCGCGCGATCCCCGGAAAAGTATCCGCCGGGAAATACGACATAGCGCCTGCCGCAACAACGAACGCTGTTATTCCGCACAGCGCACGTTTAAGTACTGTTTTCAAATCATTACCTCCATATCTGCGCCTGCCATTTTCAGACAGGCTGCCGTCCGATTGCTCTTTTTCTGCTTTGTCATAAAATGCATTCGGAGCATTACAAGTACATTATATACCAAATCGCAAGTTTTGCCAACCATTTTCTTCCAGCACGGAACAAAGCGTTATAGAATTTGATATTGAACAATTAAGCTTGACGCTTCGTTTTAACAAGGATATGGTCACCTCTAAAAACCTCACTCACGGCAGATTTCTGTGACTTACCAGGAAACGTCGCTTCGCTACCTATTCATCATCTGCGTCGTTGCCATACCTTGAAATACAGCAAGTAAACGCATTATCCGCCTGCGGCGGAAAACGCTGCGGATAAGCGAAAGCGCAGTCTGCGAAAGGCGCTTATTGATGACGAGCGTGTTCACTATCATCGGAGTTCGGGAGAAAGCCCGTATTTATTCGTGTCAATGCAGACAAAGCCTGTCTTGCCCTAAGTTTTATTTTGCACATCAGGTGTGATAAGTTTCCGGACTGCAAGAAGTTCCCCCTCGGCTCCACCAACGATGCACGCGCAAGCAGTTAAGTATACAAAAAAACAGAGAGTTCCGGCTCTCTGTTTTTTTATCCTTTTTTCCGGCTAAAATAAGATTGAATCGAATTTTAGCCGAAATCAATTGTTTGTCAGTTATGAAACCGTAAAGTACGTTGCCGACCCGTGCTTCATCAAAAATTAACCCACTTTTTAACCCACCTGCGTTGATTAAATCCTGATATTGCTGTATAATATGCTCGTATCTCAGAGAAAGAAAGGAAACAATATGAACAGCAATATCAAAAAAATCACAGCAGCGGTAATGTGCTGCGTACTCCTGGCAGGCTGCCAGTCCAACGGGACATCTTCCGAAAGCACTTCTTCGGCAGCGGAGAGCGTTGCTTCCGGGACGGAGGCAGCAACAACCGCAGTAACAACGACAAGCGCTGAAACCACCTCTGCCACCGAAGCGCCCGTTGAGGAAATCGCACCTGCTGAAGCTCCCGTAAACACCGTAACGGTAGAAAGCCAGACATTAGGCATGGAGAAACTTGGAAACGCGCGTCAGCTCGGCGGATATCTCACGACCGACGGAATGCGCGTCAGGCGTGATGTCCTGCTGAGGACTGCAAAGCTCTCCGGCGGCTCGGAAGCGGATATCCAGAAGCTCCATGATGTATATAACGTGACAGAGGTCATCGACCTGCGCACTACCGATGAGATAGCTTCCGCACCCGACCCGGATATCAAGGGCGCAGCGAATGAGCGCGTGCGTATCCTTGACGAAAGCGGCGATGACTCCGCTGCCGCAATGACGGGAGTGTATTCCCAGAACAGCGATAATCCTGCGGCTTCTCTTCTGGATATGTACCGCGCGGGGATACTTTCCGATACGATGTACACAAGTATGTTCGACAACGAAACCGCACTTAAGGGGTACCGCGAATTCGTGGACAAGCTCCTTGCGCACGATGACGGCGCTATCCTCTGGCACTGCACCGGTGGCAAGGACAGAGCCGGCACGGCGGCGGTTATTGCACTTACCCTGCTTGGAGTGGACAAGGAAACCGTCCTTGATGACTTCGAGCTTACAAATCAGTTCAACGCAAAATCCATTGAATATATGAAGTCCAAGGCAGCCGAGCTTACGGACGATCAGGACGAAATAGACGGCGTTGCAATGCTTACCGGAGTTTCCCGTCAGCTGATGGAAAATCTGTTCGACCGCGCAGAGTCTGAAAACGGCTCCATGCTGGAATTTCTCAAAGCCAGGCTCAATATCACAGACGATGAAATAACGACCTTACGCAGCAAGTATCTCGAACCTGCCGAGTAAGATTCTACACTGATACGACCGCCGGGCGCAATGCTCCGGCGGTCATTTTTTCTCTTCAGAACAAATAAGGTCAGAATATCCGAAAGTTTTTACGGATTTTCAGCATAACGCTCACGCTGTCCGGGAGTATATCCACGCGCTCAACGTAAAGCTCGATGAGCTGCCGCAGCCGCGGTATCTTTCCGGAAAATATCCGGCGCACGACCTCGGTTTCCTCTAAACCTGTTATGATGCCTTACGCCATACCTTTCTCTGCTGCCTGGCGCTTCATTATGCGGAATTCCACCGCAATAAGGATTATCGCCGCAGCCGCCGAAAGGAGGTCTGCAAACGGACCCGCCCAGAGTATTCCGTCAATACCCATGAACAGCGGAAGCACGATCATCGGCGGCAGGAGGAAAATTATCTGCCTTGTGAGGGACAGGAAGGCTCCCTTGATGGATTTGCCGATAGATGTGAAGAATGTTGACGCAATCGGCTGGAGGCAGTTCAGCCAGGTAAAGAACAGGAATATCCGGAAGAAATTCACGCCGAACTCGAAGTATTCCTCGGTGCCGTCGCCGAACATGGAAATGATCTCCCTCGGGAACAGCTGGAACAGCGCAAAAGCAGCGACAGACACACCGGCTCCCACGGTGAGCGCCGCACGGAACGCCTTCTTCACGCGGTCGTATTTTTCCGCGCCGTAATTGAAGCTTATTATCGGCTGAGCGCCCTGACCAAGCCCTATGACGATGGAGAATGTGATCTGGTTAATCTTCATGACGATTCCGGATACCGCGATCGGTATGGATTCCCCAAAGACGGACAGCGCGCCGTAGTGCTTCAGCAGATTGTTCATGGCTATCTGCACCACCATCATCGCGATCTGGTTAAAGAACGATGCCATGCCAATGGCTATTATCCGGGAGGTGTACTGCCAGCGGATACGCAGGTGCTTTGCCTCCAGGCGCACCGTCTTATAACGCGCAATGCACACTATCGCAACCGTTCCGGAGATCACCTGCCCGATAACTGTCGCCCAGGCGGCGCCGCTCATTTTCCAGTCAAAACCGAGGACGAACAGCGCGTCCAGGACGGTGTTTATCCCGGCGCCCAGGAGATTGCACACCATCGTCATTTTCGGGTTTCCGTCGGCGCGGATAAGGTGACCGCCGCCGGTCGTGATTATCATGAACGGGAATCCCAGGGAAGTTATTCTGACATATTCCTCCGCCAGGGGAAGCACTTCCGCCGGGGAGCCGAACAGCTTCAGCAGCGGCGTCAGGAATATCTGCGTCACAACCAGCAGAACTGCTCCGCATATCAGCATCATCACTGTTGCATTGCCGACGAAATAAGGCGCCTTTTCGCGCTCTCCCCTGCCCATGTTCAGGTTGAAGCAGCTTGCACCGCCGATTCCGAACAGAAGCGCCAGGGACAGGCAGGAAGTCGAAAACGGGAACGCTATATTCGTCGCCGCATTGCCCAGCTGCCCCACGGCATGCCCGATGAACAGCTGGTCAACTATGTTATAGAGCGCTCCCACCAGCATTGCGATAATACTCGGCACAGCAAATTTTATCATCAGTGAGGTTATCGGAGCGCTGCCGAGAAGCTCCGAACGGTTATTGTTCTTGTTTTCCATTTTATCACTCTTTCTGTATTTTACACAAACATTATTATTTTACCACACTGCCGCGAAAATGTCAAATCCACTTGAAAAAAGCCGGATAATAGTATATAATAAGAGTATCTGGAAAGAGGTGAGTTCGTGGCAATAAAGAACGAAATAGCCGCTGTGCTTGAAAAGCGGCGGGGCGAGGCGGTTTCCGGGCAGGAACTTGCGGATATGCTCGGCGTATCCCGGGCGGCAGTCTGGAAGGCGGTGAAGCAGCTCCAGGACGAGGGCTATCACATCAGCGCCGGGCGCAACCGCGGTTACATTCTCGGGAACGAAACGGACGTTCTTTCCGCCGAGGGTATTCGGCTGAATCTCCCGGAAAGATACCGCGAGATCCCCGTGATGGTTTATCGCACGGTGGAATCCACGAACAACCTTGCCAAATCCGCCGCGTTGGGCGGTTCCGCGCATGGCACCATAATCGCCGCCGATGAGCAGACGGCAGGACGGGGGCGCTTTGGAAAGCGTTTTTATTCTCCCTCCGACACCGGGCTTTACATGAGCGTGATATTAAAGCCGCACAAGCCGCTTTCGGACTGCTTCTTCATCACTGCTGCGGCGGCGTGTGCCATCACCGGCAGCATTGAGGAACTATGCGGAATCACCACCGGAATAAAGTGGGTCAACGACATATTCTACTCCGGCAGGAAAATATGCGGAATACTCACCGAAGCGATAAGCGATTTCGAAAGCGGAATGGCTGAGGTCGTCATCGTGGGTATTGGCGTGAATATCAGCACGGCGGAATTCCCGGAGGAGATAAGCGGCGTTGCAGGCTCCCTGGGCGTATTCGCCGAGCGCAACCGGCTCTGCGCGGACATCGCCGCCCGGCTGCTGGATTACACCGCCCAGGACGATAATGCGGCGCTTATGAAGGAATACCGGCGGCGCTCGCTGGTACTCGGGCGCGAAATAACCTACCAGCAGGACGGGCAGACCCTCACCGGAAAGGCTCTGGAAATCGACGATTCCGGCAGGCTCATCATAGAGAACAGCTCCGGGAAATCCGCGCTGCGTTCCGGGGAAATATCTATCGTGATGGGAGATTCTATTCGGAATGCGTAATTCGGAATTCGGAATGCGGAATTATTGTATCGGGCTTCGCCCGATGATATTTCAATAACAAAAAACAGGACGATGATAATTTCGTCCTGTTTTTTATTATCGTCCGCGAAGCGGACACCGAAATTCCGAATTCCGCATTATGCATTCCGAATTGGAATTTACTTTCTCTCCTGCTCTGGATTTTTCTCTGCCGGCTTCTTCTGCCTGTACGCCCAGAACTTGTTTATCACAAAGTTCAGCGGAATTGTGATGAACATATTGAGCAGCGGCGCAAGGGAAGCGGCAAGATCTTCCGGCTGGAACTGTATTCCGATACCGGCGAGCCAGTCGCACAGTCCGCCGATATGAGAGCCGAGATTTATCACGTCCAGCCACAGCCACAGCAGCAGCGCGGTCAGGAACAGCCCTGTGATGGAATAGGAGATGTAGGTCTTTATCAGGACCTTCCACCAGACGCGCTTTTCGGCGTTCTCGTCCTGCCGGAACACGAATTTGCTCTGAAGCAGGAATGCGCTGAGTACGCTTATCACGAATCCCACCAGATTCGCGACCTGCGCACCGGAATGGAACACATAGTAGCAGAAGTTGTATATAATATAGTTCAGTACTGTATTGAACGCCCCCACCATTCCGAATTTCACGAACTGCCACAGGGCGGCGAGCTTTTTATTCTTGATTTCCATGTCATTGCCCTTTCTGAATATTAGGTCACCTCTAAAAACCTTGTTTGAGTGAAAATGTGTATAGCACACCGCCTGCTTCTTCAAACCTCCTCGTAAGGCATACAGCCTTACTTCGTCGGCTTTCATCGCATTCGGCGCACTCTACCCATTTTCCCTTTTCAAACCGGTTTTTAGAGGTTCCCAGAATCTATTCTACATCAATTCGCGCCGTTTGTCAATTAATTTTGAAATACCACTTGACAAAACTGTTATCTCCGTGTATACTGTATATACAATATATAAACACGCAGAAAGGAGAAGCGCATGAAGATATTACAAAATTCTGATGTGCCGATATATCGGCAGATAGCGTCGCAGTTCAAGGACGACATTATGAACGGAAGAATATCCGAAGGCGAATACCTGCCCTCAATACGTGGGCTTGCCAGGGACCTGAAGATAAGCGTCATAACCACGATGAAAGCGTATGAGCTTCTCACGCAGGAGGGAATGATCGCGCCGGTACAGGGCAAGGGCTACATCGTTAATCCCCAGGACAGGGAAATGGTAAGGGAGCAGCAGCTAAGACTTCTGGAGCAGCATCTTCAGAATGCTATGGAAGCCGCGAAGCTTGCCGGAGTATCCCGGGAGGAACTTGTAAAAATGCTTTCAGTCCTGTACGACACGGACTGACGGAAAGGAAAGGAATTATGCTGATATTTTCACGCGACAGGAAAAAGATGATCGACTGCGTATCCGTACAGGTCACCAGAAATTTCGGCGGCGGCAAGGACGGAAAGTTCGGTCTTATCGCCTACGGCGGCGGATTAGGTAGTATGTCCTACGGCGTCATTGCGTCATTTTCCGACGAAAAGACCGCCATGGACGAGCTGGAAAAGATGTTCACGGCATTTGAAAGCGGCGCACAAGCCTACCGTCTGTGAGGACCAATATGAAGAAAAACACATGGTCGCTCATATACTGGATATCCATTTTTGTAATGGGAGTTCTCGGGGTGATATGGGCGGTGAACTCAATAGCCGCAAACAACGGCGGAGGCGGCGCTGTATGTCGGCGGAAACCGCATCGACCTTACCAAGAATGAATACCGCATATTGCAGACGCTGATGGAGAGCAAGGGAAAGATCGTCAGCCGCGAGAAGCTGATGGACCGCCTGTGGGAAACGGATTCCTTTATTGACGAGAACACGCTCACGGTAAATGTCGCAAGGCTGCGCCGGAAGCTGGAGGGCGCCGGGCTGTCAGGCTACATCACAACAAAAATCGGCATGGGGTACATCGTGGAATGAGGAAATACATCTGGGACAGGCGCCGGGTCATTACGGCGTTCCTGCTGTTTGCGGCGGTATTCACTGCCGTGTTTGTTCTGGGCGGACTTCCGTTG
>OGFF01002585.1_pt1 | contig 15315 bp, 8 predicted proteins | sample 1570751 | NCBI WGS metagenome assembly OGFF01 (sample SAMEA2581951, study PRJEB24529) | metagenome | biome: Human gut stool | place: China | collected 2011 | reverse complement strand
TTCCGCCGTGATGACAGTCGGCGCTCTGCAGACCTGGAACGGAAACGCGACGGTCACGGACTCGGGGTCGAAACTCACGGTGTCGCTCCCGGGAACCTGGAACGGGAACGCGTCGGTCTCAGCCGGCACGATGACACTCGCGCTTGACGGTACCTGGACCGGTGACGCGGCGGTCTCAAACGCTGGCCGCATGGATGTGGCCCTCAACGGCACGTGGAACGGCAGTGCCTCGGTCACATCAAACGGCATCATGACGGTTGACATGAATGGCACGTGGAACGGGAACGTTTCCGCGACGAAGGGCTCCGCTGTCGCCCTCAATATCAAGGGCACGTGGAACGGCGCGGTGGTTGAGGCGTCAGAAGACTCCACGGTCGATATCACGGATAACACATCATCCAATACGGAAACCAAGACTGAAACCACAGCGGATACGACAGAATCCACGTCGTCAACGCATGGGGTTCTCCGGTTCGCAAGGCTTCTCGCCGTGAATACCGCGTCGAACGACCTTACGGATACGTCAGACACCACAGAAGCCACGGGGACCGGCGATGCCGCGGATGCTGAAGAGGAATCCACTCCCGCACCCGGTGTCAGCGTGAATTTCGAGGGTGACAACGTGAGCTGGAACCTCACGGGCGATTCAGAACTCTCTGGCCTCAATATCGGAGACGGCACGATTTCGTTCCCGACTCCGGCTTCGGGTGAATCCTTTACGGGCACCACGCTTACGGTGAACGGCGACTATACGGCATCGAACGCGACGCTCAATATGTCTGCGTCACTCTCTGGCGAAAATTCCGCTTCTGACCTCCTCACGGTCACCGGAGCCGCGACGGGGGCGACCACGATCAATGTGACGGCGTTCCCCTCAACCGGCGAACCGAAGGCGGACGGCGTGGAACTCGTGTCTGTCACGGGGGATTCCTCGAACGCCACATTCACGATGCCGAGGACGCTGAAGTCCGGCGCCTATATCTATTCTCTCAGGAAGGCGGGTTCCGGCTGGTACCTCATGAACACCGTGGAGACGCCTGAAACCGTGTCGGGCACCGTGATCCCGGGGACCTCTGATCTCTCGGCCCACGTGATCCGTCCCGAGATCGCTTCCTACGCGAATAACCTCTACGCCGCGAACACGATGTTCGCGATGAAGCTTTCGGACCGCCTCGGCGAAACGGCGTACTCAGACGCGATCAAGGCAGCTGGAAAGAAAGCCGGAAGTTTCTGGATCCGGACCGCGGGCGGCCACACGCGGAACGTGATGGCGGATGGCGAAAACACGACCCGCGGGAACTGGGGTCTTGTGCAGCTCGGGGGTGACCTGATCTCGTGGCCCACCTCAGGGACGCACCGGATGCATGTGGGGCTCATGGCCGGTTACGCGCACGAAAGCAATAAGACCGGAAGCGACACGGCGGATTATTCATCGAAAGGCAAGGTCTCCGGGTTCTCGGGCGGTCTCTACGCGACGTGGATGAATTCGAACGCCACCGGGGACGGCCCTTATGTCGACGCCTGGCTGCAGTACCAGCGCTTTAAGAACACGACGTCCGTCGGGAACTATGCGGAAGAAGAGTCGTATCACTCGAAAGGCTTTACCGGAAGTCTGGAAGCTGGCTACACGTTCGCGCTGAAGGATTGGCAGAACGGCGCGGTCTCGAACGCCACGCGTCTCCGCCTTGAAGGTCAGGTGATCCGGATGGGCGTCAGGGCGGATAACGTGATCGACAGCACGGGGACGCTCGTTCAGGGCACCGGTGCCGGGAACGTGAGAACGAGGCTTGGCGCGAGGCTCTTCCATCAGTTCACGAACACCGCGAAGGGCACCGCCGTGAAGCCTTACCTCACGCTCAACTGGGTCCACGACACGAAGTCGTTCGGCACCGCGATGGATGGGGTGCATGACACGATTGACGGCGGCCGGAACTTCGGCGAAGTGAAACTCGGGGTCGAAGGCCGGATCACGAAGAACCTCAACCTCTGGGCCTACACGGGGTACCAGGGCGGGGATCACGGCTACCGGAATGTGGAAGCGCTGGTTGGCGTGAAGGCGCTCTTCTGATCGGATAGGTGAGAGGGTTCCGGCCGCACCGGGACTCTGACCACATCAAACCCGAACCCCGCGGGGATTCAGTCTCCGCGGGGCTTTCTTTTCATGGAGCCTGACACCGGAACCTGTCATCCTGACCAATCCGGAATCGGCGGGAAGTCCGCGCTTTTAAACCGGGTGTCCCTCTATTTCCGTACATCAGTAATTCCGTTATTCCTTTTTGGGTACAAAAACAGATCGAATAAGGACGGGATTCTGTCTGAAATGCCGGGTTTTCGCTCTGAATTTCCGCTCTACAAATCAGCCTCACGTTTTTCAAAATGGCACGTTACTGAGATACGAACACCCGTTCACCCGGTGCTAGTCCGATCCGGTTAAGCCCCGTTTTCGACCTACTTTAAGTCCGGACGAAAGAATCCCCGTTTACCTCTCACGATCCTGGAATTTGAATGTCGAGGCTGCAGAGAAAAGGGTGGAATCCGGTAAAAGGAAGTCATTACGGCCCGAAAAACTGTCAAAACGGGGTGTCTTTTTTCAGGCAGAGGCATTAATCCTATGAATCGATAGGAAAAAGCGAATTCTTTGGGCCCAAGGTCCAATAGGTATGAAAAGAGATACGAAGAAGAGAGGACCCGGGTTACGTCTTTTGGGCTTTGCGGCCGTTACATTCTGAAACATATAATGAGAGGGCTGTACAACCCATATTGTTATCAGAAAGGATACTGCGATGATGAAAAGGCTCTTTCCCTGCCTTTCTTTCCAGCCGCGGTGTGTTTTCGCCGCGGTTTCCTCTCTTTCACTCCTCACCCCGGCCTGGGGTGCGGGTCTCACGGGGTCCGAAACGGACCCGATCGGGCTCGCGACGGACTCGGTGACGCTCGAAGGCGGCGCGGCTCCCGGGGTCTGGATACAGAGCGGGTCACACACGATTGACGCGCTCTCGGATTCAGGAACGCTTTCGGTCTCCGGTTCCCCCGGGATCTCGGTCACGGGGGACGGTTCGCTCCTGATGGTGAATTCGGCCGGAAGTCTCTCCCTCTCGGGAACTTCTGCCGCGTTGTCGGTTAGCGCCCTCGGCGCTTCGGTTTTTGTGAACGATCAGGAAAGCGCGTCTACCGTCTCCGTCACGGGGAATATCGACGTGACCGGGAGTCAGTCGATCGCGTACCTCACGCTCACCGGCCGAAGTCCGATCCTGCGAGGTAACGCGGCAGCACGGGGCGGCGGTTCGGTTTACCTGATATCCACCCCAGATACCGATTCGAAGAGTACCGTCAGCGGCGGTTTATCCGCAATTGGAGCAGATTCCATCCTCGATCTCTCAGGCTCCGGGAGAACAGCGTTCGAGGGAGCCCTTTCCGCTGCGGACGGCGGAAAGGTGCATATCGCGGCGGGGGATACCTCGTCCTTCACCGTAACGTCCGGCCTTGCGACAGGAGCCGGCTCTGCAATCGAGTCTGACGCCCGGGGAACCGCGGAGATAACCGGAAACCTCCGGGCGGAACTCGGGGCCTCAGCGTCCGAAAACCTTTATGAATCAGCGGCCGGGACCGGCGCGTTGTCCGCTTCCGGCACGGTTTCCGTGATCCGTCTCGGGCTCAGCGGGAAGGCGTCCTTCACGGGCACTGTGACCGCCGAATCGGGGGCAGCCGCTGAGGTGACGCTGACGGATACCGGGGTGATCGAGGGGTCTGGCACCGGCTCGAGCCTCGTCTTTCAATCGTCCGGCGCGGGGTCGGTGCTTGACCTCGATATCGGCACTGGCACAGCTGCGACCGGGGACCTCAAGGTAAGTGACGGGGCCGAAGCCGCGCTCCGGATTTCGGGTACCTGGATAGGAGCGGCACTCCTTGACACAGGCACCGCGAAAGTGAGTCTCTCGGGCGGCCTTTGGCAAATGACGGGGGATTCCGCGGTCACCACACTTGTGGCTAATAAGAGCCGGATCGCGTTCCCTGAAGCCGGCTCCGGGGCTTTCCAAGGCACGACGCTTACGGTCATCGGTGACTATCTCGCGTCGAACGCCTCGCTCGCGATGACCACCGTTCTCGGAGGGGATGACTCACCGACCGACCGCCTCGTGGTGAACGGAAGCACCGCGGGTGACACCTCGATCACGGTCACAAACGCCGGCGGCGCTGGCGGTCTGACTGTGGAGGGAATTGAGCTCATCACCGTAAAAGGGAAGTCTGACGGCGTCTTTACGCTCGCGAACCGGGTCGCTGCCGGGGCGTATGACTATTCGCTGGTGACGAAAAACGGGAACTGGTACCTCGTGAGCACTGCGGCCGGCACCGTCCCTCAGACCGATCCGACCCCGGCGGAGCCTGAAGAGACCCCGGTAACCCCGACTGGGGATACCGTCATTATTTCGACTCCTGCTCCGGCTGCCGGAACCGGAGAAGAACCGTCGGGCGAGCATACGGAAGACCCGGAAACGACACCGACCCCGGATCCCGCTCTAGGGACTGATCCGGCACCGACTGAAGTAACGCCATCCCCCGCCCCTCAGGTCACGCGTCACGCGGTGCGCCCTGAGATGGCGGGTTACGCGTCGAACCTCTACGCCGCGAACACGCTCTTCATTCACAGGCTTTCGGATCGGACCGGGGTGAGGGGAGCGGGAGACGGGAGCGGCTCAGTTTCAGGTCCTGGATTCTGGATCCGCACCGCGGGGAGCCACACACGGTTTGGAATGGCGGACGGCGAGCTCACGACGCGTTCAAACGCGGGGGTCGTTCAACTAGGGGGCGATGTCGCTGCACACCCGGTGGGTGAGAATTCAATTTTCCGGGTGGGGCTGATCGCGGGAGCGGCAAGAGAACGTTCCCGCACCGGGTCAAACGTCACCCGGTACCGCTCTAAAGGCATCGTGACCGGAGCGGCGGCCGGGCTTTACGCTTCACTCCTCCCCCGGAATGCCGGCGGACTCGGTCCCTACGCGGACGCGTGGATTCAGTATCAGCGCTTTTCGGCATCGGTCTCCGGTTCTGAACTCCCGAAAGAGACGTATCACGCGCGGGGCCTCTCGGGATCGGTCGAAATCGGGTACGGCTGGAGTCTGGGAGCGTGGACTTCTGACACCGGAGTCTCCCATCAGACGGTTGGAAAACTCGAACTCCAGGCGATCCGGATGGGAGTGAGGGCGGGGACTCACCGGGATTCCGTGGGAACCGGGATTGAAAGCACGGGATCCGGGAACCTCCGGACCCGGGTGACCGCGGTCCTCTCGCATCGGATGACTCATGAAGACTCCGGGCTCAGCCTCACGCCTTACGCGTCGCTCTCGTGGATCCATGACACGAAGCCGTTCGGTGCCGTGATGGATGGGGTTCGGGATGAAATTTCGGGAAGCCGGAACCTTGCGGAAGTACGCGCGGGAATAGAGTGTGAGCTCTCAAAATCCGTGACCCTCTGGGGGCACGCGGCGTACCGGGAGGGGAAGTCGGATTTCAGATCGGTCGGAGCGCAGCTCGGGCTTCGGGTGAAGTTCTGACCGGGAGTCACCTCTCAAAGCGACCCGGGGGACAGGATCCGGCATTCTGTCTCCCGCCGCATAGCGGGTGTCGCCCGAAAAGTGTCAATCGAGGAGCTTTTGTCCCCCGCTTCCCCCGACAGGCGACAAAACGGCGGGCTGAGTCAGATATTCAACAAGCCTGAAAAACCGACACCGGATTTTTGAAAATCCCGGGTTCGGGTCACGGGAAAAGCAACGCCGGGGACAGAAACCCGGGAAATGTCTCTTTCGGGGCAACAAAGTCACCCTAGAACAGGCTAACCTCGGTAAAACTGTCCCCGGGGTCATATGGAAGAAAACAGTTTGCTCTAGAAACCGCTTTCCCGGTTTACGTTACTGAAGGGATTCGTGGAAATCATTCCCTCTATAAGTCCAGACATGAGTAGCCCCCGCTTTCCCTGTAGAGACACGGATCTTATTTGCCCGTATCTCCGCTACCGGGGGATCAGTGATATCTGTTGCTATGAAGGCCCAGCTTTTCGGATCGTGAACACGATACACGGCAAAACGAATTCCGTTTGTTTTACCCAAACGCATCCGACGGGCCACCACAACCTCATCAGCGCCGTCTCCATCAAAGTCATATTGACCGATTGCGTAATCCACAACAGTGCCCGGAATATCGTATATTCCGGGACCGCCGCGTTCTGCCACACTGAATGGGAGCGTCCGTCCATTTTCATCCTGAACTGTCATCAGTTCATGACCTTCCATATAAATAACGATGACGGGGAGCCTTCTGCCATCGACATAATCGTTTCCATAAAGACCGTGATCCTTGAAGGGGAAGACCAGGCATCGCTTGAGTCCTCTGACGAAGCAGGGGGAATTGGAAGGTTTCACGATCGAGACATCAGGGTCGCCAGAGGTCTTTTTATTGACAGGAGCGGAAGAACGGGCAGGGGCGGCAGGAACGGCTGCACGGGCCGAAGGGGCACTGCCGCCCGCGCGGCGAATGATCTCTGAGTAATAGTCTTCAGATTTTCGGTACCAATCCCGGACACAGCTCGGACTCTGGCACGCCTCGCGACGCTTCCAGTTTTCGTTTTGGAATTTCTTAAAAGCGGCGGAGTTACCGGTCGCTTTCTTCGCCTTCTGGTAAGTCGCTGCGAGATGATCATCCATCTCCGAAAGATCCGGGTTCGCGCAGATCAGTTTTTCAGAGTAGGAACGCGCCTTTGTGCAGTCCCAGCTCACGGCGTTAGCGGAGGCGGCAGCAAAAAGCCCGAAAGCGAGGGCCGCGATGATTGTTGTTTTCATAGTTGAACGTGCTGTATGAATTTATTATTGGAAAAGTACTTTTTAATCAAATAAAAAGCAGTTTTTTCTTAAATTGATGGTTAAGGAAAGAAACGCGGAAATCTGACCCTATGGATTCTGGGATCTGACCCGGAGCTGCTTTCCTATGAATTGGGTTGCTGGGTTCAGAATGATCCGGCATTTCCCCTCCGTTCAGGAATGAATATTACAACCGGGTTGAGTGTTCAGGAAAAAAGGAATCCCGATTTTCTAAGGCGAAAAACAAGGCGGCTCTTCAGATTGAAGAACCGCCTTTTGACGTTTCGGGAACGGTATTCAGCCGCTTTTTACTTCCAGGCTTTCAGCTGCGCCGCAGACTTCCCGGCGATCTGCCCGAAGACGAGGCACTCCGCGATATTGCTCGACCCCTGATAGATCGAACCCCACATAGAGCCGAGTTCCCCGGCGCTGAAGAGACGCCCGATCGGCTTATTGTCAGCCGTCATGAGCTGTGCGTTCGGGAGCCGCCTCGGACCGCCCTGAGTGTTAAGAAGTGCGGGATAGAGGGCTGCGGCATAGTAGGGACCGGTCTTTGAGAGCGGTGCCGAGATCGTGATCCCGGAGTCGTTCGAGAAGCCATTGCTTTTCACGTGAGTGTTCAGCTTCTGGGGGCGTCCGAATTCAGGGTCTTTGCCTTCCGCCATGCCGGAGTTCCAGGTGTCGACCGTGGCTTTGAGTTTATCGGCCGGGACGTGAATGATACCGGCGAGTTCCTCAATCGTATTCGCTTTCTTCACGACGCCTGATGCAACTTCTTTCGAGGAATCCGGACTCCAGTAGTAGCCTTCCTTAACTGTCGCGTACCCAAACATCGTGTATCCGATCGGACCGGCGTGCCTCACCTTTTCATCAAAGATCACATAGGCCGGGATCGCGGGGTACCGGTGCTCAACGGTGTTCAGCTGATTCACGCTGTAGTTTTTCTCCCAAAATAGAGGCAAAATTGGGAGAAAAATCACCGGATTGGGAGAAAGAAGAGAAATGAGACTTTTTGACTGTGACAGGCTCGAGTCTGAGACCTGGGATAGCGGGATCGTCTCTTTCGTCGCCCAGATCCATGAATATAAAGGGCGTCAGGCGCTTTTCCTGAAGGAGCCGGAAGCGGTTCTCCGTCGGATGGAAGAGACCGCTGGGCTGCAAAGTGTCGAGGCCTCAAACCGGATTGAAGGTATCGGAACCACCCGCACCCAGCTGAAGCGGCTGCTCGCGGGGGAGACCTTGCCCCGGAACCGCGATGAGGAAGCCCTTCTCGGGTACCGGAACGCGACGCGTCTTCTTAATGATCAGGACCCCGATGTCCCTTTCACTCCCGGTCTCATCCTTCAGCTGCATCAGGAAGTGATGAAGCTAACCGGGGTAACGGACGCCGGGCACTATAAAACCGTCCCGAACGTCGTGTCCGGGGTTCTCAGGTCGGGTGAAAGGGTGACGGTGTTTGAGCCGCTCGCGCCGTCTGACACACCGGACGCGATGGCGTCGCTCTGCGCAGCCTACCAGGCGGCAATCCGTAAGGGAGCGGTGGATGAGCTCATCCTGATTCCGTGCTTTATCCTCGACTTCCTCTGCGTTCATCCGTTCAGGGATGGAAACGGGAGAGTGAGCCGGCTTTTAACGCAGCTTCTGCTCGAGCGGCAGAGGTACGCGGTCAGCCGCTATGTGAGTCTTGAGAAGACAATCGCGGATACGGCCGAGTCTTATTACGCAGCGCTCCGGAAGTCGGATCAGGGGTGGAAGGAGGTGGAGAACGATCCCCGTCCCTTTATCCGGTATCTGCTCGCGGTGATTCTCGCGGGGTACCGCGACTGGGAGTCGCGCGTCGAGTCTGGAGCCGGACGCCGCGTGACGGCCTACAGCCTTGTGAAGCGGTTCGCGGCGGACCGGCTCGGGGGATTTTCTAAACAGGACGTGCTAGAGGCGTGCCCGCGGATCGCAGGGTCGTCCGCCGAAGCTTCCCTTAAGCGGCTGGTGGATGAGGGGTACCTCTTCCGGATCGGGGCCGGCCGAGTCACCCGGTACGCGAGAACCGAGAGCCTCGGCTGACAGGGGTTGCCCGAGGGGGTGGAGACGGATTTCCTTACCGCCCGCGGTTACCCCGCTTCCGTCTCCGTCACCTGTTTCCAGCTGAGTCCAAACCCCGCGAGGTATTTCCTCAGGCGGTCCGAGTCATTCGTGCTCTTTCGTTTCTTAAAGGATTCCGCGAAAAGGGTTCGTCCCGCTTCTGACATCGTTTTCGACCGCCGGCAGACCCGGATCACGAGCGCGAGCTGCGGGATATCGAAGAGATCAAGGCGCGACACCGCTTCCTCCCCCATCACTTCTTCCACGAGATCCCGGTCCGCGTTCCCGTCCCCCGCGTCCTCTTTCCAGGAGTCGCGGAGCCGCCGGAATTCACTTTCGACGAGATCTGTCGTGATGCGGCCGCTATCCGACAGCACTGCCATCCGAGTCGCGACCCCTGAGAGATCGCGGAAGTTGCTGGTCCACGCGGACTCGGGTTCGGAGGCGTACCGGAGAAACTCTTCCTTCGCCTCTTTATTCATGCGGACGAGTTTCCCGAGTTTCCGGGAGGCGTTCTCAAGCTCCACCATGAGGTTCGGCTCAATGTCTTCAGGGCGGTCTTTGAGCCCCATGAGGCGGAAGGTCCAGAGGTTGATACGGGCAAGCAGATCCTGCCTGAACTTCCCCTCGCGGATCATTTTCTTCAAGTCCCGGTTCGTGCCGCAGATCAGCTGGAAATCGCTTGTCGACTCGGTATCCGACCCCATGGGGTAGAAGCACTTCTCTTCAATGGCGCGGAGCAGCATCGCCTGCTCGTCGGGCCCGAGTTCTCCCACTTCGTCTAAGAAAAGGAGACCGCCATCCGCCGCCGCGAGAAGCCCGGTGCGGTTTTCCGTCGCCCCGGTGTACGCGCCTTTCTTATGGCCAAAGAGCGCCGACATCGCGGCGTCGCCCCGGAGTGTCGCGCAGTTCAATTCGACAAACGCCCCCGACACCTGGCCGTTCTTCTTTTTCCACTCGTAAATGAGGCGCGCGAGACGGGTTTTCCCGACACCGGAGGGTCCGGTGAGGAGGATCGGATCCTTGGACCGCTCACAGACCCGCGTGATCTCCTCAATCATCCGGTTATAGGCGGCGTTCCGGGTATCGATCCCGGCCTTCAGAAAGTGGTGCGCTTCTTTCCGTTCTAAGGTGAACCGCTCCGCCAATTGATCGTACTTCGAGAGATCGAGATCAATGATGTCGTACTTCCCCGCGATATCCCGACGCTCGGGGCAGCTTGTCTGCAGGAGCCGCGCCGGGATGATCCGGGATTCCACGAGGAGAAAGAGGCAGATCTGGATCACGTGGGTGCCGGTCGTGATGTGGACGAGGTAATCCTCGTTCTCCGGATCAAAGGGGTAGTGCTTCGCGAAGTCGAGGAGTTCCGCGTAGACCGCGCCAAAGTCCCAGGGCTTCGGGAACTTCGCGAGGTGGATATTCACTTCCGTGTCCGGTGACACCTGTTTGAAATCCGTCGCGAGCTGCTCCCCAAGCCACTGATACTTTTCCTGACAGAGGAGCTCAAAGCGGTCAACGAGGAGATCATCATGCTGTCCGATCGACACCGTGGGGCGCCACCTCTGCCACCGGTCTTTCCCGCCCCGGGCGTCTAGCGTCGGCCCCGCGAGCCCAATCACAACCGTTTTCTTCGTCATCTCTACGATCCAATTTAATCAAGTCTGATATTAAAGGATCAGAAAATCCTTATCCGAATTCTACTGAAAAAAGAGGGTTCGCCGCCAGAGCCTTGATTTCACAGGGTTCGTAAAAACTGGCACGCTTTGTGCGTTAGAGAGGGCAGGAAAGATAAAAACAGCAAATCGAAAAGCGACAACCATCATGACGACAGTGAAGACGATTGAGATCAACGGTTCAGAGGGAGGCGGTCAGATCCTCCGCGCGGCGCTAGCGATGGCTTCCGCCACTGGCATCCCGTTCCATATCCGGAATATCCGGGGAAAGCGGGAGAAGGCGGGGCTCGGGCGTCAGCATCTCTCAGCGGTCCGCGCCGCGGCCTCGATCTGCGGAGCGGAGGTAACGGGGGCGGAAATGAATTCGACCGAACTCACCTTTGTCCCGGGTGACGTGAAAGCCGGGAGCTACCGCTTTGATATTGGGACCGGCGGCAGCACCATGCTCGTTCTTCAGGCGATCGTCCCGGCGCTGGTCCGCGCTCTTAAATCGGGCGAAAAAGCGTCCGTCACGGTCACGGGCGGCACTTACTGCCCGTTCGCGCCGACGTTTGAATTCCTGAAGGAAACGCTGGAGCCGTGCCTCAGGCGGATGGGGTACCCGGTGACCTTCACGATGCCGCGTCCCGCTTTCTTTCAGGCGGCGGGCGGCCTTGTTCGGATGGAAGCCGCGGGACCGTTCGAGCCCGCTCCCTTTGATTTCCGGGAGCGGGGGAGCCGGAAGCGCGTGAATGCCGTGATCCTCAACTGCCACCTGCCGCCCGAAGTGGCGGAGCGGGAAAAGAAGGTGTTGCTGAACGATTTCGGACCTCGGCTGGGACTCACGGAAGACGCGGTCACGCTGGATGCGAACCACGCGATCCCGGAAGCGGGGAACGCGGTGCTGATCCGGACTGAGTTTGAGAGCGGCACGTCGGTCTTTTCCGAGATCGGACGCCCGAGGCTCTCGGCGGAGTCGGTCGCAAAGATCGCGGCAGATGAGGCGTCCGTGTTTCTCGAATCCGACGTCCCCGTGTGCCGGCATCTGCAGGATCAGCTGCTTGTGCCGATGGCGTTATCCGGCGGCGGTCACTTTGTGACGACCGCGCCCTCCGCCCACACCCGAACCTGCGCTGCCGTGATCCAGGCGTTCACCGGAAAACCGGTCCACATGGATCAGCAGAAACACGGCTGGCTCATTACGGTGCCATCCGTCTGAAAAAGAATTTTTTAGAAATTAGGAAGAAAAGAAAATGATTGACCTTAAGACGCTCTACGAACTCGGGATCCCCCGTCTCCCAGAACTCACGGGGCCCGCGATGAAGGCCGCGAATAAAGCGGTCTCAAACGGCGCGAAACCCGCCGCCGTGAAGGCGCTCGTTTCCGCGCTCGCCCATTCCGAATCCCCTACCGAGGAACCCATGGGGGAGCTGAAACAGCTCTTTATGCCGCTCGCGAAACTCCTCGCGAAAGCCCGAGCGGAGCACACGTTTTATACGGAGCGCGAAACCCCCGCGCCCTGGAAATCCTGGGCGAAGGGGGACGTGGAAAATGCGGCGTTCGAGCAGATGGCAAACGCGTGCCGCCTCCCCATCGCGGTCGGGGGCGCTCTGATGCCTGACGCCCACACCGGGTACGGGCTTCCCATTGGCGGGGTGCTTGCCGTTCGTAACGCCGTGATCCCTTACGCCGTGGGGGTCGATATCGCGTGCCGCATGCGAATCACGATTCTCGATCTCCCTTACGAAAAGCTTGAGACGGAGTCGGACCGGTTCGCGGAGGCCCTTGAAGCCGAAACCCGCTTCGGGGTCGGGGCGGAGTTTTCGAAAGGCGAGCGCCGTGATCACCCCGTGATGCACCGCGATTGGTCGATTACGCCTCCCACGAAGCAGCAGTACGGGAGGGCGCTGGCGCAGCTCGGAACCTCAGGCGCCGGAAACCACTTTGTGGAATTCGGGAAACTCTCGGTCGCGCAGGATATCGATGAACCCACGCTGAAGCTCAAAGCGGGCGTGTACATCGCGCTTCTCTCGCACTCGGGGTCCCGCGGCGCGGGAAGCGCCGTCGCGGATTACTACTCGGAGGTCGCCCGTTCCCTCCACCCTGAGCTCCCGGACGAGCTCCGCCACCTCGCGTGGCTCGATCTCGATACGAAGGAGGGGAAGGAATACTGGAACGCGATGCAGCTGATGGGGGACTACGCGTCCGCGAACCACGAGCTGATCCATGAGCACGTGCTGAAGCATCTCGGGGTCGGGTCTCTCGGCTTTGTCGAGAACCATCACAACTTCGCCTGGAAAGAAACCTATAACGGTGAAGAGCTGATCGTTCACCGCAAAGGGGCGACACCAGCGGGTGAAGGCGTGCTCGGGATCATCCCGGGATCCATGGGGACCCCAGGCTACATCGTCCGAGGGAAGGGGAACGAAGCGTCGTTCCGCTCCTGCTCTCACGGCGCGGGACGCGCGATGTCACGCAAAGCGGCTTTCAAAACGCTGAAGCACGAGAAGATGGCAGAGATTCTCGAGTCCTGCGGGATCCGTCTTCTCTCCGGGTCGATTGACGAGTCTCCCGAAGTCTATAAGGACATCGGAAACGTGATCGCTTCCCAGGGCGATCTGATCGACACGCTCGCGGAGTTCGATCCCAAGATCGTGAAGATGGCGCCAGAAGAAGGCTCCCGCCCCCGCTGGGTGAAGAAGAAGGAAGCGAAGGCCGCGGAGAAAGCAGCGAAAGCCGCTTTGGAAGCCGGAAAGACGGATAAGAAAAACGAGGTCGTTACGGCAGAAAAGGTGACTGAGAAAGCCCCTGACACCCCGGCTGAGACGGCGTCTGACACTGAGCCCGAGGTCGTGTACGAAGTGGTTGGCATCCACTTTCACGTCGTTAACGATTGCAATGATGAATGCAAAGGATAAGAAAAAATGACTGAAGAATTTAAGAAGCATGACCAGTTTTTTGTGAACCCTGAGAGGCCGGAACCCTGTCTCACGGCGACGAGCGCCTCGTTCCTCGCGGCGCTCGCGTCCCAGGAAGTGAACCGGCTTGAGGAGATCGTGAAGAGCAGCACCTTTTACGATGTCTATATGGAGCTCCTTTCTGGCACGGCGGAACCCCGTCTCGTGCAGAAGGGGAAGGACCAGGCGTTTCTCGAGTCGCTTCTCCCCACCGCGACCCGGATCGGGGAGCTGCGGGGCTTTATCGCGTACGTCCATGAAGCCGTGAATGAGCGGGATGAGAGGACGGAGTATCTCGAACACCTGTCGTTTGAAGACTGGCTGAAGCTCCCTGAAATCAAACCCCGGAAGGACGAGATCGACGCGAAGCCCAAGGTGGAGCGGCCGTCTGCGCCTGAAAAGCCGGACCCCGTGGATACGGAGTGGGCGAAGACTCGGCTCTCGATCCGCGATCTCGTGCATTACCTGCTGCTCGAAGCGAAGGCGAGCACGCTCGGTGTCTATATCCATCCGGATGGCGTTCTCGCGAACGCGAAGGATGATCTCGCAAAGAAATCCGTGAGACCCGTGGGGACGGAGGGCCGCGGCCAGGACACCACGATCCGATCCTATAAGCCAAGCGTGGAGCCGGACGTGGTGTACGGCGCCTATAACAGCTGGCAGCAGAGTCACCGGACCTGGGAAGCGGAACTGAACCAACTGAAGGCGAAGATCCAGATCATGGCGAAGAACGAGAATCTCGACCGGAACCGGAAGTACAGGGAAGAGCAGCTTGAGTACCAGAAGCAGCTTTCCGCCTATCAGGTGGAGTGGGACCGGAAGAACAGCCGCACGAGGGAGATCGAGACCGAGTATTCCGACTGGATTCTGAATCAGACAGAAGCTGTGCGGAATCTGAAGATCGTGATCCCGCACGAACTCCAGCCAACCTACGATTACTTAGCGGCTCTCGGTAAGGCGTAAAGGTTTTCAGTGTTTGGAGGCGCGCCTGCGGTTTTCCGCATTGAGAAAACCCCCGCGCCTTATACGGCAGGTACAGGACTCACTTTCTTCTGGCTTTCCGCCAGAGTGACTGAATCAGGGCTGATCTCGACTAATGGGGCGCCCTGATCATACCCGCCCTCGGCTTGTACGCGCAGTCTCAGCGTTCACCTATGGGGGAGGGCTTCAGGCTCAGGCTAGATCCCAGTCCCAGGCTTCATCCCAAGGCCGGTCGTGACTCCATCTTTTTTGTTGGACGGGTAAGGCTCCTGATTTGAGGGAGCTGGCACCGAATTCCCTTGTTGGGAAGAAACTATCGGAATGGCACCGGACGTATTCCGGCTTCCGGTACAGCATCACCGTTTTTGCAGTTTGGAGGCGCGCCTGCGGTTTCCCGCATTGAGGAAACTCCCGCGCCTTACGCGGCAGGTACAGGACTCATTCTTGATGGCTGCGCACCAGCCAGGACGGAACGAAGAGGGCCTACACCCGTAGGATCGTCCCCTATTCCGGGGAGCGCTAAGTGAACACAGTCTCAGAATTCACGGTAAGGCGCTCATTCCTAAGGCTCCGTCACAGCCCAAGTCTCAGGCTTCATCCCAAGGCCGGCCGTGACTCCATCTTTTTTTGTTGGACGGGTATGGCTCCCGGTTTGAGGGGGCTGATACCTGATTCCCCAGTGGGGATGAAAATATAGAAACGGAACCGGAGTTATTCCGGTTTCCGGTACAGCATCATTTTTTTTGCAGTTTGGAGGCGCGCCTGCGGTTTCCCGCATTGAGGAAACTCCCGCGC
>OGFF01002565.1_pt1 | contig 15389 bp, 13 predicted proteins | sample 1570751 | NCBI WGS metagenome assembly OGFF01 (sample SAMEA2581951, study PRJEB24529) | metagenome | biome: Human gut stool | place: China | collected 2011 | reverse complement strand
GAAGCTGGAGGAATTACACAACATATAGGTGCATATAAAGTAAAAGTAAATGATAGAGAAATAACATTTTTAGATACACCAGGCCATGAAGCATTTACAGCAATGAGAGCAAGAGGTGCACAAATAACAGATATAGCAATATTAGTGGTTGCTGCAAATGATGGTGTAATGCCACAAACAGTAGAAGCTATAAATCATGCTAAATCAGCAGGAATTCCAATAATTGTAGCAATAAACAAAATAGATTTACCAGATGCTAATATTGATAGAGTAAAACAAGAATTAATGGCATATGAATTAGTGCCAGAAGAATGGGGTGGAGATACAATATATGTTCCAATCTCAGCAAAAAATCATACAAACATTGATCAATTATTAGAAATGGTATTATTAGAAGCAGATGTATTAGACTTAAAAGCAAATCCAAACAAACAAGCAAAAGGTGTTGTAATAGAAGCAAGACTTGATAAGAATAAAGGTGCAATTGCTTCAATGCTTGTACAAAGAGGAACACTTGATGTCGGAGATACAATTGTTGTAGGATCTTCAATTGGTAGAATAAGAAGTATGACAGATGAAAAAGGCAAAAAAGTAAAAAAAGCCGGACCATCTACACCAGTTGAAATAATGGGATTAACAGAAGTTCCACAAGCAGGAGATACATTCTATGAAGTAAAAGACGAGAAAACAGCAAAACATTTAATTGAAAAGAGAAAACGTCAAGAAAGAGAAAATGCAATAAATGCTGGAACAAAAGTAACATTAGATAATTTATTTAGCCAAATGGAAGAAGGAAATTTAAAAGTATTAAACTTAATTGTTAAAGCAGATGTTCAAGGATCTGTTGAAGCAATAAAACAATCTATGGAAAAATTATCAAATGAAGAAGTAAGAGTAAAAGTTATCCATGCAGCAGCAGGAGCTGTTACTGAAACAGATGTTACACTTGCAAAAGTATCTAATGCAATAATAATAGCATTTAATGTAAGACCAATGCCAACAGCAAAAGATATGGCAGAGAAAGAAGAAGTTGAAATAAAACAATATTCTATAATATATCAAGCAATAGATGATGTTCAAGCAGCAATGAAAGGAATGTTAGCACCAAAATATCAAGAAAAAGTTATAGGAAATGCTGAAATAAGACAAACATTTAAAATTTCAAATGTTGGTACAATTGGTGGAGCATATGTATTAGATGGAAAACTTGAAAGAAATGCAGGAGTAAGAGTATTAAGAGATAATGTTGTTATACATGAAGGAAAGCTTGCTTCACTTAAGAGATTTAAAGATGATGCAAAAGAAGTTTCTAAAGGATTTGAATGTGGTATTCAAATTGAGAAATTTAATGATATTAAAGAGGGAGACATTCTTGAAGCATACATTTTAGAAGAGATAAAAAGATAGGATTTAAAAGTTAATATAACTTTTGAAAGGAGAGCAAAATGCCAAAGAATAATAATAGACAAGGAAGAATTGACGAAGAATTTAGAAAAGAATTAAGTCAATTAATAAGCTTTGAACTAAAAGAACCTAGTGTTACTGGAATGGTTAGTGTAACAAAAGTTAAAGTAACACCAGATTTGAAATATGCTAAAGTTTCTGTAAGTATTTTAAATTCAAAAAATGTAAAAGAAACACTTGCAGGATTAAAAAAATCATCAGGATTTTTAAGATCAGAACTTGCAAAAAGAATTAATTTAAGAAACACTCCAGAATTAGTGTTTGAATTAGATGAATCACTAGAATATGGAGCAAGAATTGATAAGATTATAAATGATTTGAAAAAAGATAATAAATAAAAGTTGGAAAAAATTGTAATTATTTTCTAACAAAAGGAGAAAAGAAAATGACTCTAGACAACATATTAGAAGAAATAAAAAAAGCAGAAACAATAGTAGTATTATGTCATGAATCACCAGATGGAGATGCTGTAGCCAGCTCTCTATCTGTAATGCATGCAGTAGCAAAATTAGGAAAAGAAGCAGATGTTATAATACCAGAATATTCAAAAGTATTTGATTTTTTACCAGGAGCAGATAAAATATTACAAAAAGGAAGAACAAATAAATATGATTTGGCAATATCTGTGGATTGTTCAGATTTAAAAAGACTTGTTGGAGGAAAAGAATATTTTGAAACAGCAAAAAGAACAATAGAAATAGACCATCATTCTGTAAATTCAATGTTTGCAGACTTTAACTATGTAGATCCTGTAGCACCAGCTTGTTGTCAAGTATTAATAGGAATGTTTGAATATTTTGGAATAGATATAGACAAAGAACTAGGAACATGTTTATTAACAGGAATTATTACAGATACAGGTGGATTTCAATATTCATCAGTTACATCAGACACATTTGAATTTGCAGCACAACTTTTAAGAAAAGGTGTAAATATTTCAAAAATCTGTCAAGAAGTATTAAGAACTAAAACAAAAGCTCATTGCCAACTTGAAAAATTAATATATGAAAGATTAGAATTTATTGAAAATGGAAAAATTGCAATTACATATTTAACTTTAAAGGATTATGCAGAATATAGTAACGATATGGGTGATGATGAAGGTTTAGTAGAATCAATTAGAGATATTGAAGGTGTAGAAGTAGCTGTTTTATTAAAAGAAAAAGAAAATGGTGGATTTAAAATATCTATGCGTTCAAAAGATAATGTAAATGTATCAGATATTTGTTTATTACTTGGAGGTGGAGGACACCCAAGAGCAGCTGGATGTTTTATAACAGGAGATGTATCACAAGCAAAAACAAAAGTAATAAATACAATAAAACAACAAATAAATAAATAATGAGGAAAAAATAGTGGATGGAATAGTAATAATAAATAAACCAAAACACCAAACATCTCATGATATAGTAAGAAAAGCAAAAAAAATATTGAATGAAAAGGTAGGACATACAGGAACATTAGACCCTAATGCAACTGGTGTTTTACCACTTTTAATAGGTAAAGGAACAGAACTTTCAAAATATTTAATAAATCATGATAAAACATATGAGGCTATTTTGCAATTAGGAGAAAAAAGAGACACTGGAGATGTAGAAGGAAAAATTATAGAACAAAAAAATGTAACAGAAAAATCTTTAAATACAGAGAATATAAATTCTGTATTTAAAACATTAATTGGGAAGCAAGAACAAATTCCTCCAATTTATTCTGCATTAAAAGTAAATGGAAAAAAACTATATGAATATGCTAGAAATGGTGAAAATGTAAAAATAGAGCCTAGACAAATAGAAATATATTCATTAGAATTATTAAATGTAGATAATATAAAAAAAACAATACACTTTAAAGTAGAATGTTCAAAAGGAACATATATAAGAACATTATGTGAAGGAATAGCTGAGAGATTAGGAACAGTAGGATATATGAAAGAACTTAATAGGACTCGTGTTGGAGATTTTTATATAGAAAATTCTATAACAATAGAACAACTAGAACAATCACAATATCAAATAATCACAATAGAGCAATTTTTTAAAGATGAAGAATTTATAAATTTAACAGAAAAAGGATTGAAATTATTTTTAAATGGTGTACAATTAACATATCATTTAGTAGATGGAATATATAGAATTTATCAAGATGATAAATTTATTGGAATCGGAACAATAAAAAATGAATTATTAAAAAGAGACATAATTATTTAAGAATGGGGGATACAATAATGAAAGAAAAATTTTATTTAACAACACCAATATATTACCCAAGTGGAAAGTTTCATATAGGAACAGCATATACAGAAGTATTAGCAGATACAATAAAAAGATATAAACAATTAAGAGGTTATGATGTATTTATGCTAACAGGAACAGATGAACATGGTCAAAAGATTCAAACTGTTGCTGAAAAAGCCGGAAAAACACCACAAGAACATGTTGATGAAATGGCAAAAATGGCAAAAGATTTGTGGAAAAAAATGGATATAAAATATGATTATTTTATAAGAACAACAGAAGAACGCCATGTAAAATCAGTACAAAAAATATTTGAATATTTTTTAGAAAAAGGTGATATTTATAAAGGTGAATATGAAGGTTGGTATTGTATGCCTTGTGAAACATATTTTACAAAAACACAATTAGTTGATGGAAAATGTCCGGATTGTGGTAGAGAAGTAAAATTATTAAAAGAAGAAGCATATTTCTTTAATATGAAAAAATATGCAGACAAACTTTTAAAATTCTATGATGAAAATCCAGATTTTGTTGAACCAGCATATAGAAAAACAGAAATGATAAACAATTTCATAAAACCAGGATTAGAAGATTTATGTGTAACAAGAACATCATTTAATTGGGGAATACAAGTTCCAAATGATCCAAAACATGTAATATATGTATGGCTAGATGCATTAACAAACTATTTAACAGCCTTAGGATATATGCAAGATGATGACACATTATTTAAAAAATATTGGCCAGCAAATGTTCAAATTGTCGGAAAAGATATTGCAAGATTTCATTTAATATATTGGCCAATTTTCTTAATGGCATTAGATTTACCAATTCCAAAGAAATTTGTTGTTCACAATTGGATTATGATGAAAGATGGTAAAATGTCAAAATCAAAAGGAAATACAGTATATCCAGAAAAATTAATAGACAGATATGGATTAGATGCAACAAGATATTATATATTAAGAATAGTACCTATTTCACAAGATGGTGTATATACTCCAGAAGATTTTGTGGAAAGATATAATTCAGATTTATGTAATGACTTGGGAAATTTAGTAAATAGAACAGTATCAATGGTAAATAAATATTTTGAAGGTAATGTACCAGAATATGTAGGAACATTAAATGAAGTTGATAAAGAATTTGAAGAATTTACAACTAATAAGTTAAAGGATGTAGAAGAATTGATTGAAAAATATCAAATGTCAAATGCTTTACAAGAATTATGGACAATAATATCAAGAACAAATAAATATATTGATGAAACTCGTCCATGGGAATTAGCAAAAAATGAAGAAACAGATAAATTAAAATCAAGTATGTATCATTTAATAGAAAATATAAGAAAAATTGCAATATGTTTATTACCATTTATGGAAAACACATCAAAAGATATATTAAGACAAATAGGTATGCCAGAAGATTTAAGAACATGGAATAGTTTATATGAATATGATAAATTACATGGAATAAAAGTTATTGAAAAAGGTGAACCTATATTCATGAGAAAAAATGTTGAAGAAGAACTAGAATATTTAAGAAATTAGAAGCTGAATGGAGGTTTAGCACATAATTAAGACCTCTAAATTCAATAAAAGGTGGAGTAATGGATTTGATATCAATAAGAAGAACATATAATAATAGGAGAAACTTAATTTTTATAGTTTGTATTTTACTAATATGTGTTACATTAATAATTACAACAATAGAAGTCGTAAATAATAGACGTGCTAAAAAACTATATTTATCTTATTTGGAACAAGTTCAAAATGCTGAAAATGAAGCAAAAGAACAGGAAAGAATAGCAGAAGAACAAAAAGCAAAGGAAGAGGAAGAAAGAAGAAAAAAATCACCTCAACTTACAGAAGAAGGAAAAACTAATATGGCAAATATATATAAATCAGATACAAAAAGAGTTTTTTTGACATTTGATGATGGCCCATCTTCAAATGTAACACCAATGGTGTTAGATACTCTAAAAGCTGAGAATATAAAAGCCACGTTCTTTTTGCTTGGAAGTAGAGTAGAACTTAATCCTGAAATAGTAAAAAGAGAATTTGATGAAGGGCATTATTTAGCGAGTCATGGATATTCACATGTTTATTCACAAATATATGCCTCTCCTCAAAGTGTTTTAGATGAATATAATAATTGTATAACAGCAATTAGAAATGCAATTGGAATGCCTGATTATAATCCTCATTTATTTAGATTTCCTGGGGGATATTGGGGAGGAAAATATGCAAGTATAAAAACAGAGGCATTAACATTGCTTAATGAAAATAATATAGCACATATTGATTGGAATGCTTTAACTTCTGATGCGGCAGGGGCCAAAACTACAGAAGAATTCATAGCAGAATTAGATAAAACAGTTCCAAAACATAATAGTGTTGTTGTTCTTATGCATGATGCTGGTGGAAAAAAGGCTACAGCAGAAGCATTACCTACTATAATTTCTTATTTTAGAAATCAAGGATTTGAATTTGATAATTTTTATAGTATTATAAAATAAAGAATAAAGAGACATAGGCATCCTTTGTTCTTGCTAAATTATATAAAAAGCAGTGAAGATGAAGATTTTTACTGCTTTTTATTGACATTAACATAAAATGATAGTATAATTGTGAAGAATTTATTTTTTATGTCAATAGCATATTGCAATTGACATAAGAGTAAATACACTATTAAGAAAGGAGAAGGATTATTTTTTAGTAGGAAGCTAATATAACAACATAATATGCAAAAGGCAATTTATTAACAACGGAGGAATTTATAATGAAAGGCGAATTATTGGAATTGATCCCCCAAAAGTATTTGTGCCCTAAATGTGGAAAATGGCATAAATATACTTGGGATCAAAATCTGGGTTATTATGATTCATCGGATTATGCAATTGAAATGCGTTGTCCTAACCTTTGTGGTATTCTTGAGGTTTATTTTGCTAATGATAGATGCTATTGGAATGAAGGTGATCAGTGTTATTGGTGTAAGATTAGTGAATTTTCCGAAATTGGTGAATCTCGTGTGCAAATGATTGATTCTAAAAATAATTTAAGATTGGGATTTGAGTTTAAGCCTGAAGAATATGCACAGGTTTATGCTGCTGAAATTCTTGAAGAAGCAAATCGTAAAGAAAAGGCATTGCATGAACGTGAAAAAGAATTGACTTTAAGAGAAAAAAAGCTCGAAGAGAGCGAAACAGCTTTGCAGGCAAAAGAAGTTGCTCTGCAGACTAAAGTTGCAAAAAAAGAGGAGGCAAATGTTATGTCCAAGGTTACTAGTTTTAAGAAGCAAATTTATGAGCATTCTCCAAAAGAGAATGTTGAACTTATTAAGGAATTCCTTGAAAAGTATAAGGGGACTTTGAAATGGCTAGTACCTGTGGTAAGCATTTATGGTGCATATCGGGTTCTGAATGCCAAAGACGCTAAACTGAATGTGAGCAATCTGAATAAGAATTGCAAAAAGGAACTTGGATTTGAGTTTGATATTCTGAATGATAAAAAAGTTCTGAAAGAATTGGTTGCATTTGGTGGTGTTGTATCTGGTGCATATGCACTGACAAAGGTTTTTGATTCCACCGATAAGCCTGAAGAACTTTCTGTTGAAGAAATCGAAGGAAAGATGGATTCTGTGGAAGAGGCACATCAGAAATTTGCATGGATTCAGCCTAAGGCTGAAAAACTTATGCCTGTTGCAGCATCTGTTTTGGTAGTTTATGTGCTTACCCAGAAACCTCAGTGGTATGAAAAAGTAAAGGATAAAGTAGTTGCTATTACTGGTGATGCATCTGCTAAGGCAGGCGTCTATATCGAAATGGCAAAATTGTTTATTGCAAGTAAGCTTAACATCGATTTGGATGATGAAGCCCAGGCCAAAAAGTTTAAGACTTTTGCACTTCTTGCAGCAATTATTGGTCTTTGTGCATTCCTTTATGGAAAGGGTGTCTTTAATACGGAGGAAGACCAATCCTTTATGGAAAAGAATCCTCAGCTGAAGGCATTTATTGAGCAGGCGAAGAAAATTATGGAGAAAATTCTGCCCACTGCTTTCTCTGCAGTTACCACCTACATGGTGACCAAGCACATTATTGATGCAAATGATGAAGAAAGTAATCTGGAAACAGAAAAGAAAAATGCAGTTGATACTGATTTCACCGAAGTGAAGGAAGAAACTTCAGAGGAAAACCAAAAATAATAAAATAACTTAATAGTGTATTTTGCCCTCCAAGAGGATATCTTGGAGGGTATTTATATTTGATATCAAACTTGACTAATTAACATAAATATGGTATGCTGTATATTGAGAAAGTTTTGATATATCCCATATTTTAGCAGTTTTAGAATACCGAAGTTGCACATTTGGTATTTTTTACATAAAAAAAGAAAAAATTTTCAGGGAGGAATATTCAAATGAAAAATTATGAAAGGTTTATTTTTGTGGCTTTCATAGCAATGACTATTTTTGTTGAAGCACTGATTGTTTCTGCTCCATCAGATGTTTCTACAAGTGAAAGTGAAATTGATAGTAGTTCATATGTAATTCAAGAGTTAAATTCTCAAGAGGAAGCATCAGAAAAAAGAAAAGAAAACTTTGAAAAAGTGCTCAAAGATGCAGGATTAAAAGAAGATTATGATTGGTATATTGAGAATGACTTAGAAGAATACATAGAAGGTCAGTGGGATGGAGACGATAAGAAAGACGACTTTTATGGCAAGAGACATATTTGTGGTAGAATGTATTATATTTTTAAGTCGTGGACCGGATTGGATGGATTTCCTCATGTAGAAACATATGAGTGTAATATAGACTATTCTGGACATTTGGAAATAAATGGATATTCTGATGAATATACATTTGCAGTTAGTAAGAGAAATAATATAATTTATTCATGGCAATATTTTGAATGTTTAGACCAGTGGAAAATTCCTAATAATGAAACTATTGTTTATTATAGTCCATATAGTCAACGTTTTGAAGATGATTTGCGTGGATTTTGCGAGACTAATGATGCAGATGGCGTTAAACACTTGTATAGTTTTCTGGCAAATGGAGAGATGCATAAAGAATATTAACTTTTTGCAAACAAGTGCAATTGTTTGCTTTATAAAAGGGAAGGGGTATAAAGCTCCTTCCTTATTAATATAATAATGTAATTTTAGAACCATTTTTTTCAACAAAACCTTCATCAATTAAAAGTTTAAGTTCTCTCATCATAGCACTTCTATCAACACTAAGAAAATCTGCTAAATCAGTATAATTATATGGAATAGTAAAAGTTTTTCTCATAGAACTTTTTGACAATATATCAAAATAAGAAAGCAATTTATCACGAGTATTTCTTTTGGTCAAAAGTTCAACACGTAAATTTAATCTAATAATTTCATCTAAAAATAGTTCACTCAAATTATTAATTAATTCTTTATGAAAAGAACAATTACATTCACATTTTGCAAATAAAGTATCATAAGTAAAATATAATATTTCAGAATTTTTTTTTGCAACAGCAAAAAGTTCATTATTAGTATTTGCTGGATAAAAAACTTCACCAAAAACATCATTTTCATTAAAACGTCCAATTATAGTTTTATTTCCATTAACATCATATCTGATTAAATCAACTTCTCCATTAATGATTATACATATTTGATTACGTTTTTCAATATATGAAGTAACAGTTTCACCTTTACTTATTTTTTTTATTTGAATCTTATTACAATTTTCTCGAAAATTTTTTATAAAAATTTTTTTATCAAAATTAGTATCCATAACATTACTCCTAAAATTAGATTTTGCCGAAATATCAAATCTTTCAAAATTCGACATAAAAATTATACATCAAATTATGAAAAAACTAAAAAGATTATATTATATTTTTGTTGCTTTTGCAACAGATTTTTATAAAATTAAATGTATAATTAGTTTGTACTTGAAGAAAAAACAAGTATAAAAATACTTACAAATAAAAACAAAAATTAATTAAAAATTTAGGATTTTGTAGTGTTTGCATATTTATGGGGAAGGAAGTAAACAAAGATGAAAGTTATTAAAAGAGACGGAAGAACAATAGACTTTGATCGTGCAAAAATTCAAACAGCTATTGAAAAAGCAAATAAAGAAGTAAGAGGAAAAGAAAAAGCAACAAAAGAGGAAATTGATGAAATAATATCATATATCGAAGACCTTGGAAAGAAAAGAATGTTAGTTGAAGACATTCAAGATGTAATTGAAGAAAAATTAATGGAATTAGATAAATATGAATTAGCAAAAAAATATATAGTATATAGATATACAAGAGCATTAGTAAGAAAATCAAACACAACAGATGAATCAATATTAGGATTAATCCGTAATGAAAATAAAGAATTAGCAGAAGAAAATTCAAATAAAAATACAATGTTAGCATCAACACAAAGAGATTATATAGCAGGAGAAGTTTCAAGAGATTTAACAAAAAGAATCTTATTACCAGAGAAAATTTCAAAAGCACATGAAGATGGAATATTACATTTTCATGATGCAGATTACTTTGTACAACCAATATTCAACTGTTGTTTAATAAATATAGGAGATATGTTAGATAATGGTACTGTAATGAATGGAAAAATGATTGAAACACCAAAGAGTTTCCAAGTAGCATGTACAGTAACAACACAAATAATTGCAGCAGTTGCAAGTAACCAATATGGAGGACAATCTGTTGATATTAAACATTTAGGAAAATATTTAAGAAGAAGCCATGACAAAATAAAGAAAAGATTAACAGAAAAATATGGTGGAAAATTACATAAAAATATAATTGAAGATATGGTAAATGATAGAGTAAAAGAAGAATTATCAGCAGGAATTCAAACAATACAATATCAAATAAATACTTTAATGACAACTAATGGACAATCTCCATTTGTAACATTATTTTTACATCTAGAACCAGAAGATGAATACATTAATGAAAACGCAATGATAATAGAAGAAATATTAAAACAAAGAATACAAGGTATAAAAAACGAAGTTGGAGTTTATGTAACACCAGCATTTCCAAAACTAGTATATGTTTTAGATGAACATAACTGCTTAAAAGGTGGAAAATATGATTATTTAACAAAACTAGCAGTAAAATGTTCTGCAAAGAGAATGTATCCAGATTATATTTCAGCTAAAAAAATGAAAGAAAACTATGAAGGAAATGTATTTAGTCCAATGGGATGTAGAAGTTTCTTAATTCCATGGAAAGATGAAAATGGACAATATAAATTTGAAGGAAGATTTAATCAAGGTGTTGTAAGCATTAATTTACCACAAATAGGAATACTTGCACAAGGTGATGAAGAAAAGTTCTGGAAATTATTAGATGAAAGACTTGAATTATGTAAAGAAGCATTAATGTGTAGACATTATTCATTATTAGGAACATCATCAGATATATCACCAATACATTGGCAAAATGGTGCAATAGCACGTTTAAAGAAGGGTGAAAAAATTGATAAATACCTAAAAGATGGATATTCAACATTATCACTAGGATATATAGGAATATATGAAACAACAAAATTAATGAAAGGTGTATCACAAACAACTCCTGAAGGACATGAATTTGCTATAAGAGTAATGAATTACTTAAAAGATAGAACAACAAAATGGAGAAATGAATCTGGATTAGGATTTTCATTATATGGAACACCAGCAGAAAGCTTATGTTATAGATTTGCTCGTATTGATAAAGAAAAATTTGGAAGTATTCCAGATGTTACAGATAAAGGATATTATACAAATTCATATCATGTTGATGTTAGAGAAAAAATAGATGCATTTAGCAAATTAAAATTTGAAAGTGAATTCCAACCACTATCATCAGGTGGAGCAATATCTTATGTTGAAGTTCCAAACATGAAAAACAATCTTGAAGCATTAGAAGAAGTTGTTAAATTTATATATGATAATATTCAATATGCTGAATTTAACACAAAATCAGATTATTGCCAAGTTTGTGGATATGATGGAGAAATGATTATAAATGATCAAAATGAATGGGAATGTCCACAATGTGGAAATAAAGACCATAATAAAATGAATGTTGTTCGTCGTACATGTGGATATTTGGGAGAGAATTTCTGGAATGTAGGAAAAACAAAAGAAATAAAATCAAGAGTTTTACATTTGTAAAATCAATAAATAAAATATAAAAGAGCCCAATTTCAATAGAAATTGGGCTCTAATAATGGTTAATTAGTTACTGTATTTTCAGCTTTTACATTCTCAAGAAATTCTTCATAATTTCCTTGACTGGAGAAACTAAAAGTGAAAGTAATTACTTGGCCATCTTGGCTGGTTTCTATGATTCTTCCGTTATGCAGGGCAACAGAAGCTAATAGGCGAGATACCCGCTGATAGTCTTTCTTTGTATATAAGGAAAAATCAGAATCAGCTAAATCCTTGTAAAATTTTGCTGCAGTGTAAGGATTATCAGTTTCTATGAATTGAGGTTTACGTTCCAAAAAGGCAACAGAAATTTTTTTGATAAATTCATTAGACTCCATAATACTTATCCTCCAATATTTTTTTAGAATTGAATAAAAGCCATATTAGGCTTACGAACTATAAAATTATAACATGATTGTAAAAAAATGTCAAGAAAAAGGGACATTACAGATAAGTATATAAAATAAAAACTCACTCTTTGTTGAAGAGTGAGAAAAGTAATACTTTTTTTTATGGGTTATTTGTCAGAACTAGGGTTGCAACTTTCAATACATTCTACAATTTCTGCCTGAGACATGTGGCTGAAATTGCCAGTAGCAATTGCAACATTCAGACATGCTGCATTGTATACATCATCCTCGGGTTTCTTAGTAGAGATAGCAGTAGTTGTAACTTTCGATTTTTTCTTGAAGATACCCATAGCTTTTCCTCCTTTGGGTAATTACCTCGGATAGAGGTTATAAAAAGCGAACTTTATAATTATATCACTATTACAGTAGAATGTAAATAGTTTTAAAAGAAAATTGACTTTAAAGCCAATTTATGCTAAAATTGGTGTGAAATTTGTTTAACAGAAGATGAGAAAAATAATTATAAGAAGGCAATGAAAAGTGAAAAATAAAAAAAGTAAATATGTGCAGTTGATTGAATTATATAATTCTGGAAAAACAAATGTAGATGAATTAAAAATTGAATTAAATTCAACTAAAAAAACGATTTATACATATATATATCAAGCCAACAAAGAAGGAAAAATTATAAAATTAAAAAAACATAAAGAGAAAAAAAGAAAAATAAGCAAATATGTGCAATTTATTGAATTATACAATTTGGGAGTAACTGATTTAGATGAACTTGAAAAAAAATTAGAATCACCAAAAAGTTCAATATATTCATATATTCATAGAGCTCACAAAGAAGGAAAAATTGTAAAAGTTCCAAGAAAGAAAAAAGAAAAGAAAAAGAGAATAAATAAATATGAGTTATTTGTAAAATTATATAACTCAGGAATAAAAGAAACAAAGCATCTTATGGCAGAATTGCAAATTTCAAAGAATACGGTATATGTATATACTAGAAGAGCACAAAAAGAAGAAAAAATTTTTAAAATAAATAATAAAATTGAAAAAAATATAAGAAAACAATTAATTAAACAATATCCATTTGAAGTAGCACTGAGTTTGAATTTGCAACCAGAAATAATATATAAATATTTAGAAAATTTGGGCGAAAAAGAACGAAAATTATTACAAAGAAAAATATTATCACAAAATGCTATTTGGAAAAAAATAAAATCTTTAAAAGTAAAATATTTAAAAAATAATCAAGAGATTAGTGTAGAAGAATCTTTAAAAAAAATAATTCCAAAATTAAAAGAAACAGAAGTATTTGAATTAATTAAGTTTTATTATTGGTGTGGTAAGGAAAGTATGGCTTTACAAGTAATAAATCAAATTATATATTTTGCAGAAAATTCAAAAGAAATAAAACAACAGGCACAATTAGAAAAAGACAAACTATTAAGAGAGATAATGGTCAAAAAAATAATAAGTAGGAAAGGCACAACATATTCTAGTTTGTGCAAAGAACTTAATGTAAGAGAATCATTTCTCATACAAATATTAGGGAGAGAAGATGAAGATAGATAAGAGATAAAAATCTTATAAATATAATTAGGAAAAAGCATTAAGAAAGGAAGAAAAAAAACATGAAAACAGAACAAGAAATAGAAAAACAAAAACAATACATAGAAAAAGTAAAAGAAATCAATAAAGGAAAAAATTTAAAATATTACATATTAACAATGGGATGCCAATTAAATGAAAATGATTCTGAAAAATTATGTGGAATGGTAGAAAAAATGGGATATATGCCAACAGATGATTATAAAGAAGCAGATCTTGTTATGTTTAATACATGTTGTGTAAGAGAAAATGCTGAAGATAAATTATTTGGAAAATTAGGTGAATTAAAAAGAATAAAAGAAAAAAGAGGAACAATAATTGCAATTGGTGGATGTATGATGCAAGAAAAGCATATAACAGATAAAATACATGAAAGTTATTCATATACAGATATAATTTTTGGAACGCATACATTACAAAACTTCCCAGAAGATTTATATAATACAATGCAAAGTAAAAAGAAAATGTTAGATATAATGGATATAGATGGAGAAGTTTATGAAGGACTACCAATAAAAAGAACAAGTAATATAAAAGCATCTGTAACAATAATGTATGGATGTAACAATTTTTGTACATATTGTATAGTTCCATATGTAAGAGGAAGAGAGAGAAGTAGACATCCCAAAGATATATTACAAGAAGTAGAACAATTAGCAAAAGAAGGATATAAAGAAATTACATTATTAGGACAAAATGTAAATTCATATTTAGTATCAGAAGATTGGAAAGGAAAAGGACTTGAATATAAAGGAATAAATTCTTTTGCAACATTATTAAGAGAAATAAATAAAATAGATGGAATTGAAAGAATACGTTTTGTATCACCACATCCAAAGGATTTTACAGATGATGTAATAGAAGCAATTGCAGATTGTGAAAAAGTATGTAAATTAATACATTTACCACTTCAATCAGGAAGTTCAAAAGTATTAAAAACAATGAACAGAAAATATACGAAAGAACAATATTTAGCATTAGTTGAAAAAATGAAAGCTAAGATTCCAAATTTAACATTATCAACAGATATTATAGTAGGATTTGCTGGTGAAACAGAGGAAGACTTTGAAGATACATTAGATGTTGTAAGAAAAGTATGTTTTGAACAAGTATATATGTTCATATATTCAAGAAGAGTTGGAACACCTGGAGATAAAATGCAAAATCAAGTTCCAGAAGATATTAAACATAAAAGATTTGATAGATTAAAAGAATTAGTTGAGAGTCAAATTGAAGAAAATAACAACAAATATATTGGAACAATTCAAAAAGTATTAGTTGAAGGACCAAGCAAAAACAATCCAGAATTATTAACAGGAAGGACTGATAGTAATAAAGTTGTTATATTTGAAGGAAGCAAAGAATTAATAGATACAATAATAGATTTAAAGATTATTTCAGAACATATGTGGTATTTGAAGGGACAAATAATTTAGTTGAAAAATAATTACAATTTTGGCTGTGTCGAATTTCATTTAAAACGCGGTTACATACACCACGTATGCGCCCTTGCCTTTTAAAT
>OGFF01002558.1_pt1 | contig 15442 bp, 10 predicted proteins | sample 1570751 | NCBI WGS metagenome assembly OGFF01 (sample SAMEA2581951, study PRJEB24529) | metagenome | biome: Human gut stool | place: China | collected 2011 | reverse complement strand
CCGAAGCCTGTGGGCGAACCCGCCACGCTGTTTGACCTTTCCACCGGCAGTGTAGACACGGCGCTGTTCCCGGCGCGCAGCTGGGGACGCATCCAGAAGGAGCTGCTCTACCAGCGGCCCGAGCTTTTGCAGCGCGGCGAAATGCAGGGCGACGCCCCGCTGCGCACACAGATCGCGGAATATTTGTCGGTGTACCGCGGTGTGGAATGCACGCCGGAGCAGATCGTCGTCGGCGCGGGCACGGAGTACCTCTATAACCTCATCGTCCAGCTGCTCGGGCGCGAGGCCGTCTACGGCGTGGAGGACCCCGGCTACTCCAAGGCCGCGCGCATCTACGCGCTCGGCGGCGCAAGGACTGCGCCCGTGCTTGTGGATGAGGGCGGCGTGAGCCTGAGATCTCTGGAAATGAGCGGCGCACAGATCCTGCACACCTCGCCGAACCACCAATTTCCCACCGGCGCGGTGACGCCCATCGGCCGCCGCCAGAGCCTGCTGCGCTGGGCGGAGGCGCGGGAGGGCCGCTATATCATCGAGGACGATTACGACAGCGAGTTCCGCTTCACGCTGCGCCCCATCCCCACGCTGCAAAGCATCGACCGCGCGGGGCGCGTGATCTACGTCAACACCTTCTCACGCACGCTCGCGCCCTCGCTGCGCATCAGCTATATGGTGCTGCCCAAGAGCCTGACCGAGCGCTACCGCGCACAGCTCGGCTTCTACTCCTCCACTGTGCCGGCGATGGAGCAGTATACGCTCGCGCGTTTTTTGGACGAGGGGTATTTTGAAGCGCACATCAACCGGATGCGCAAGTCCTACCGCGCGCAGCGCGACGCGGTCATCGACACCATTCTGCAAAGCCCGCTCGGCGAGCACTGCCGGGTGTCCGGTGAGGACGCGGGGCTGCACTTCCTTCTGACGATCGACACGAAATGCACCGACCATGTGCTGCGTGCCGACGCCGAGGGGCGCGGCGTGCGGCTCTCCTTCCTCTCGGATTTTGCCCTGCGTCCCGGCTCCGCGCCGCAGCACACGCTGGTCATCCATTACCCCGGCATCGACCTTGGACGGCTTCGCTCGGCGCTGTCCATTCTGGAGGCGCTGCTGTATTTCCGCGACTGGAAATACAAGGGCAGAAAATGAACTCCGTGTAAACATTTCTATAATCCGCTAAAATATTTATATAAATCTATTGACAAAAGTTTTTGCTGTGCTATGATACGGTACAGCAAGGAAAACCCCGGTAAGGAGGTGCATGATGAAAAAGAATCTATACAGCCTGACGCTCTCGGACGAGGTGGTGCGGGAGGTCGACGCGCTGGCGCACCGGCTGGGCACGAACCGCTCGGCGCTGGTGAACCGCATTCTGTCCGAGTACGTCTCCGTCCCCACGCCGGAGCGCAGGATCAACGATATTTTCGAGGCCATCGAGGCGCTCGTTTCCCCCTCGCGCGAGCTGGTGCCGTTTTTCGCACCGAACTCGCAGTCCATGTCGCTCAAATCGAGCCTCGCCTACAAGTACCGTCCGACGGTCAAGTATGAGGTCGATCTCGGCGGCGGCGAGGATACGCTGGGCACGCTCAACGTCGTGTTCCGCACGCAGTCGGCGGAGCTGATCGCCGCGCTGACGGACTTCTTCCGTCTGTGGGCGCGTATCGAGAATGTCTGTCTCGCGCCGGCGCTCGGCGGCACGATCGCCTGTTCGCTCTACGACGGGCGCTTCGTCCGTCCGCTCGCCATGCCGCGCGGACACGCCCGCTCGGCGGAGGACATCGCCGGCGCCATCAGCGCCTATGTGCAGCTCTTCGACCGCCTGCTCAAGGGCTATCTGAGCGGCGATCTGAGCGCCAAGGACGTGGAGCTGGCCTACCGCGGCGACCTGCGGGGCCGCGGGCTTCTGATTTAAGCGATTCGCAGTTTTGTCAATAGAGGTGAATTTATATGAACGCTGAAAAATATACCCAGAAAACGCTGGACGCCGTCAAGACCGCGCAGAGCATGGCGCAGGAGAACGGCAACCAGTATCTGACCCCCGAGCATCTGCTCTATGCCCTTGTCGATCAGGACGGCGGACTCATCGCGTCGCTCTTCGGCAAGATGGGCGTGGACTGCGACGGCCTGCTCTCCGAGCTGGACACGCTGATCCGGCGGTTGCCGAAGGTCTCCGGCGGCAGCGGTGAGGTGTACGCCTCACCGGAGACCGGCAAAATTCTGAATCTCGCCGAAAAGACCGCCGAGAAGCTGCACGACGATTATATCTCCGTCGAGCACCTGATGCTCGCCATCTTCTCCGAGGGAACGAGCGACGTCAAGCAGCTGCTCCAGAGCCACGGCATCACGCGCAGCCGCTTTACCGACGAGCTGAGCAAGGTCAAAACCGCTCCCGTGACCTCGGACAATCCCGAGGAGACCTACGACGCGCTCAAGAAATACGGCACCGACCTTGTCGAGCGCGCCCGCAGCAAGGAGCTTGACCCCGTCATCGGCCGCGACGCGGAGATCCGCAACGTCATCCGCATCCTGTCGCGTAAGACGAAGAACAACCCCGTGCTCATCGGCGAGCCGGGCGTCGGCAAGACGGCCATCGCCGAGGGCCTTGCCCAGCGTATCGTGCGCGGCGATGTGCCCGAAGGGCTCAAGGACCGCACAATCTTCTCGCTCGACATGGGCGCGCTCATCGCGGGCGCGAAGTACCGCGGCGAGTTCGAGGAACGCCTGAAGGCCGTTCTGAACGAGGTCAAGAAGTCCGAGGGGAAGATCATCCTCTTCATCGACGAGCTGCACACCATCGTCGGCGCGGGCAAGACCGAGGGCAGCATGGACGCAGGCAATCTTTTGAAGCCCCTGCTCGCCCGCGGCGAGCTGCACTGCATCGGCGCGACCACGCTCGACGAGTACCGCCAGTATATCGAAAAGGACGCCGCCCTTGAGCGCCGCTTCCAGCCCGTCATGGTCAACGAGCCGACGGTCGAGGACACCATTTCCATCCTGCGCGGCCTGAAGGAGCGCTATGAGATCTATCACGGCGTTCGCATCCACGACAACGCGCTTGTCGCCGCCGCGACGCTCTCCGACCGCTATATCACCGACCGTTTCCTGCCCGACAAGGCCATCGACCTCGTCGATGAGGCCTGCGCGATGATCCGCACGGAGATCGACTCGATGCCCGCAGAGCTCGACGATCTGCGCCGCAAGATCATGCAGCAGGAGATCGAAGAGATGGCCCTCAAGAAAGAGGACGACCAGCTCTCCCGTGACCGTCTCGAGGAGCTCAAGAAAGAGCTTGCCGATGAAAAGGAACAGTTCAACGCCATGAAGTCCCGCTGGGAAGCGGAAAAGAGCGGCGTGGACAGCGTGAAGCAGCTCAAGAGCCAGATCGAGCAGATGCACGGCGAGATCGAACGCGCGCAGGCGAACCTTGAGTACGAAAAGGCCGCAAAGCTCAAGTACTCCGATCTCCCTGCCCTCGAAAAGCAGCTCAAGGACGCCGAGGCCGCGGCCGAAAAGCACACGGGCGACAACTCCATGGTGCACGACACCGTGACTGAAAACGAGATCGCCGATATCGTCGGCAAGTGGACGGGCATCCCCGTCAGCCGTCTGATGGAGGGTGAGCGCGAAAAGCTGCTGCGCCTCGACGAGATCATTCACAAGCGCGTCGTCGGTCAGGACGAGGCTGTGCGTCTCGTGACCGAGGCCATCCAGCGCTCGCGTGCAGGCATCGCGGACCCGAACCGCCCGATCGGCAGCTTCCTCTTCCTCGGTCCCACGGGCGTCGGCAAGACGGAGCTTGCAAAGTCCCTCGCCGACTGCCTGTTCGACGATGAACACAACCTCGTGCGCATCGACATGACCGAGTACATGGAGAAATTCTCCGTCTCGCGTCTCATTGGTGCCCCTCCGGGATACGTCGGCTATGACGAGGGCGGCCAGCTCACCGAGGCCGTGCGCCGCAAGCCGTACAGTGTCGTGCTGTTCGACGAGGTCGAAAAGGCGCACCCGGACGTCTTCAACATCCTGCTGCAAATTCTCGACGACGGCCGCATCACCGATTCGCAGGGCCGCACGGTGGACTTTAAGAACACGATCATCATCCTGACCTCGAACCTCGGCTCTTCCGAGCTGCTCGACGGCATCCAGCCGGACGGCAGCATTTCCGAGAGCGCCCGCGCCGCCGTCATGGGCGAGCTGCGCCGCGCGTTCCGTCCGGAATTCCTGAACCGTCTTGACGAGATCATCATGTTCAAGCCGCTCACGAAGGAAAACCTCAGCGGCATCATCGACATCCTGATGGAGGGTCTCAAGAAGCGCCTTGCCGACAAGACGCTGAGGCTCGAAGTCACGGATGCGGCCAAGAGCCTCATCATCGAGCGCGGCTTCGACCCGATCTACGGCGCGCGTCCGCTCAAGCGCTACCTCCAGAGCGCGGCGGAGACGCTGATCGCCAAGGAGATTTTGCGCGGCGACCTCGCCGCGGGCAGCACGCTCGTGCTCGACGCCGAAAACGGCGAGTTGAGCTGCCGCAAGAAGTAAATACGCGTGAAAAGCCGCCCATTCGGGCGGCTATTTCCGTTTCGCTACCGATAGTAGCGGAATACTTGGTGGACTTTTGCGCCAAAAACTGCTACGATAGCGCCATCAAGGCAAAGGAGGCACGATCATGGACAACGAACTCGGCGCGCGTATCCGCACGCTTCGAAAGGAGCGCGGGCTGTCACAGGAGGCGCTGGCGCAGGCACTCGAGGTCTCGCGGCAAGCCGTGACAAAGTGGGAGGACGGCTCGTCGCTGCCGAGCACGGCGAATCTCTTCGCACTCTCGGGCTTTTTCGGCGTTCCGCTCGCAGAGTTGACCGGCACGCCGGATGGGAACGCTCCCGCAAGCATATCGGAGAAAACACGCGATAAGCGCACAAAGACCCTGCGCATTGGCGCATGGGTTCTGCTGGCTATCAGCGTACCAACACTCATTTGGTGCGCGGTGCAGCATTTTACTGCCGAGCCATTCATTCCAGAGGAACCGGTTCCGCCCAACGCGATTATCGGTTACGCTGATACCACAACGTACATCTATACCATCAGCAAATTGCCCACTTATCTGTTTTGGGGCGCGCTGCTGCTCTTTGCCGTGGGGATTGGTGTGCTGCTTGCGCTGAAAATCAAGAGGTGGAAAGGAAAAACACATGACGGGCAAGATTAAAGTTTTACTGCCGCTGCTGCTCATTTTTCTACTCGTCGGCTGCGGCAAAACGAACGATGGCCTGACCATCGAGGGCCACGACTGGACATACGCAAACGCCATCGACAGCGCGGGACAGCCGCTCGACCTCTCCGTCCTCACCTGCGCCGCACAGGACGGCTCGCTGACGCTCACGGATTCAGACGGCAGCACGCAAAGCGGCACCTACACCCTCACCCAGCGCGACGCGAACGACATTCTCTATGATCTTACGCTGGACACTGAGACCGGCACCGCCCTCGTCGGCGTCACGGAATACACCGATGCTGCGGGCGGGAAAAGCAGCGAGTATACGCTGATCTTATCGCTGCCAGAGCAGACGGTTTATTTTCGTGCCGATATGGCACAATGAATCAAGGCCGCCCGAAAGGGCGGGGTTTTCCCTGCACCGTGTAGGGGGACGATTAAGGGGGATATTCTCTTTCCACGGAAAGAGAATATCCCCCTTTGACCCCCAAGAGAAAGGCTTTGATTGGCAATCTGGAGCTCGAACAACTTTCATGCCTCCGGAGTGAAAGTGCCTGCGTGGCGGCATTGCTAACGCTCGCCGCCATTGGTTTTGCTATACGATTTGATTTGCTCCTATTATCCGCTGCCGCTCTGCTGATCTTGTAGGAGTACAGCCTAATTTCCGTCTACCTCCAGTCTCCACAATGCGGCGAGCGCCAGCAATGCCGCATTCGGTAAGCAGTCTGCCGCCGTTCTAACGTCACTCGCGCCTCACGGAGTAAGGCGCGGCTGCAACACGTAACGACTCGCAGAAGATTCATGGCGAAGCCATGTACACCGCACCTGATTGCGCAGCGCGTGCAGCCCTTCAAGCTGCAAACCCGCAATGGCGGGGTCAAGGGGCAGGGCCCCTTGCGTTCTCTTGGGGGTTCCAAGGGGGCCATTCTCTCACGTGAGAGAATGGCCCCCTTTCCCGTATCCCCCACGGGTGTGGGGGAAATGTTCCACCACTTACAAGTGGTCAATCAGCGCCCACAGCACTGTTTATATTTCTTCCCGCTGCCGCAGGGGCAGGGATCGTTGCGGCCGATCTTCTGGACCTTGCGGGGCTGCTTTTTCACCGTGCCGTCGCCGGAGGTGGAGGCGACGATGCCGTCGGCCACGCGCTCGCGCTTGACTTCGCCCTCGGTCTTGACGCGGGCGGAGAAGATGCGGCGCACCGTGTCGCCCTGAATGGCGGAGATCATGTCCTCAAACATCGTGAGGGATTCCTGCTTGTAGACGTCGATGGGCTTGTTGTTGCCGTAGGATTGTAAACGGATGGCCTGACGCAGCTCGCTCATCGCGTCGATGTGGTCCATCCAGTATTCGTCGACCACGCGCAGCAGCACCACGCGCTCGAGTTCGCGCATGATGGGCGAGGTGACGGCGGCCTCCTTGGCCTCGTAATACTTCTCAGCGGCTTCATAGAAGCGATCGGTCAAATCGTCGGCGGAAAGGCCGGAGAGAGAGTTCGCATCCACAGCGCCGCGCGGGAAGTACGTGCCCTCGCAGCTCTTGAGCGCGTCGGCGCGGTGCTCGTCGTCGGTCTTGTCGTGCTCGCCGAAGGCGAAGGCGACCTGACTTTCGATGCTGCTTCTCAGCATGTTCAAAACGGTCTGCTTGATGTCCATGCCGTCGAGCACCTGCTTGCGCTGGCCGTAGATGATCTCGCGCTGCTTGTTCATCACGTCGTCGTATTCGAGCGTGCTCTTGCGGTACTGGAAGTTGCGGGACTCCACGCTCGTCTGCGCGTTTTCGATCGCCTTGGAGAGCGTCTTGTTTTCAATCGGCGTATCCTCGTCGAGGTTGAAGCGCTCCATCAGGTTCGTGATGCGCTCGCCGCCAAACAGGCGCAGCAGATCGTCTTCAAGCGAGAGGTAGAAGCGCGTCTCGCCCGGGTCGCCCTGACGGCCGGCACGGCCGCGCAGCTGGTTGTCGATACGGCGGGAATCGTGGCGCTCCGTGCCGATGATGAACAGGCCCCCTGCCTCGCGGACCTTGTCCGCCTCACCGCTGATCTCTTCGCGGTGCTTTTCAAGGGCCTTGGCGAACATATCGCGCGCGTCGAGGATTTCCTTGTTGTCGGTCTCGGCGTAGCCGGTCGCCTCGGCGATGAGCTCGTCGCTGAGACCCGCCTTGCGCAGATCGGTCTTTGCCATGTACTCGGCGTTGCCGCCGAGCATGATATCGGTACCACGGCCTGCCATGTTCGTCGCGACCGTGACTGCGCCGAGCTTACCGGCCTGCGCGACGATCTCGGCTTCCTTTTCGTGGTTCTTCGCGTTTAAGAGGTTGTGCTTGATGCCCTCGCGGGAGAGCAGGTATGAGAGCTTTTCGTTCTTTTCGATCGACACCGTACCGACCAGCACGGGTTGGCCCTTGGCATGGCAGGCCTTGACCTGCTCGATAACAGCGCGGTACTTTGCCGCCTCGGTTTTGTAGACGACATCGGGGTCGTCGATACGGGCGATGGGGCGGTTCGTCGGGATCTCGATGATGTCGAGGTTGTAGATCGTGCCGAATTCCTCTTCCTCGGTGAGCGCCGTACCGGTCATACCGGAGAGCTTGCCGTACAGGCGGAAGTAATTCTGGAACGTGATGGTCGCAAGCGTCTTGCTTTCTCGCGCGACCTCGACATGCTCCTTGGCCTCGATGGCCTGGTGCAGACCGTCGCTGTAGCGGCGGCCGAACATCAGTCGGCCGGTGAACTCGTCGACGATGACGACCTGACCGTCCTTGATGACATAGTCGATATCGCGCTTCATCGTGCCGTGGGCCTTGATGGCCTGGTTGATGTGGTGCGCGATGGTGGAGTTTTCGGGATCGGAGAGGTTTTCAAGGCCGAAGTATTCCTCGGCCTTCTTCACGCCGCGGGCGGTGAGCGTCGCGGTCTTGGCCTTTTCGTCGACGATGTAGTCGGCGTCGATGTTGACGTCTTCCTCTTCCTTGTCGTCGCTCTCGGCGATGACCTTCTTGCGGAAGCCGCGTACAAGGTTTTCCGTGCGGGAATACATCTCCGTGGACTTTTCGCCCATGCCGGAGATGATGAGCGGCGTGCGCGCTTCATCGATCAAAATGGAGTCGACCTCGTCGACGATGGCGAAGGCATGTCCGCGCTGGACGAGCTCGCTTGCGTAGATGGCCATGTTATCGCGCAGATAGTCAAAGCCCATCTCGTTGTTCGTGCCGTAGGTGATGTCCGCAGCGTAGGCCTTGCGGCGCTCCTCGCTCGTGAGGTCGTGGACGATCAAGCCGACCGTGAGGCCTAAGAAACGGTGGACTTTGCCCATCCACTCGCTGTCTCGCTTGGCGAGGTAGTCGTTCACGGTGACGATGTGGACGCCGTTGCCGTTCAGGGCGTTTAGGTACGCGGGCAGCGTTGCCACCAGCGTTTTGCCTTCACCGGTCTTCATCTCGGCGATGCGGCCCTGATGGAGCACCACGCCGCCGACGAGCTGCACGCGGTAGGGGTACAGCCCCAGCACGCGGCGGGACGCCTCGCGCACGGTGGCAAACGCCTCAGGCAGGATGTCGTCGAGCGTTTCGCCGCTTTGCAGACGCGTCTTGAACTCCGGCGTTTTGGCCTGCAGCTCCGCGTCGCTCATCGCCTTGTATTCGTCCGCCATCGCTTCGATCTTGTCGACGATGGGGTAGATGCTCTTGAGCTCACGGTCGCTGTAGGAACCGAACATTTTACTAAAGAAACCCATATTCAAAACTTCCTTTCGTGGGAGCATAATGACACGCTTACAAGTATAGCATCCCTCTGCGCGATATGCAAAGGAAAATTTGCTGTATAATATGAATGGATTGTAAATAAATTCCGCCGCTGCGTCAGGCATGGCTTGCACTCTATATAGCTGCTGTGGTAAAATACAAAGCAAGATAGTACAAAGCGACGAAATGCCCTCCGACGGCGGAGGACAGAAGCATAAGGAAGAAGTTTTTTCTCATCTAAGGAGGACATTCGCATGAAACTGCACTTTTACGGGGCCGACCGCTGCGTGACCGGCTCCTGCCACTGCCTGGAGATAAACGGTAAGAAGATCCTCGTCGACTGCGGCTTACAGCAGGGCCGCGACGAGCTCGACAACCGTTATCTCGCTTTCGCTCCCGGCAATATCGATATTCTGCTCGTCACCCACGCGCACATCGACCACACGGGCCGTATCCCGCTGCTGGTGAAAAACGGCTTCCACGGCCGCATCCTGACGACACGCCTGACAGCAGATTTGATGAAGATCATGTTGCTCGACTCCGCTCACATTCAGGAGAGCGACGCTGAGTACGAAAACCGCAAGGGCGAGCGCGCGGGCCGCGAGCATGTCGATCCGCTCTACACCGAGCAGGACGCGCTGGACGTCTTCAAGTACGTGACGACCTGCGAGTATAAAGAAAAGGTCGACCTCTGCGAGGGTGTGAGCGCGGTGTTCACCGACGCGGGCCATCTGCTCGGTTCCGCGTCCATCACGCTTGAGCTGGAAGAAAACGGCGTGCACAAGACGATCGTCTTCTCCGGCGATATCGGCAACGTCGACCAGCCCATCATCCGCGATCCGCAGCTTCTCAAAAAGGCCGACTACGTCGTGATGGAGTCGACCTACGGCGACCGCAACCACACCGAGGTCTGGAGCTATACCGACGAGCTTGCCGAGATCATCGACGAAACGCTCGGCAAGGGCGGCAACGTCGTCATCCCGTCGTTCGCTGTGGGCCGCACGCAGGAGCTTTTGTACTTTATCCGCGAGATCAAGGATCAAAAGCTCGTCAAGTCGACGCCGAACTTCCCCGTGTACATCGACTCGCCCCTTGCCAAGGCGGCGACGACTGTGTTCTGCGGCGACCTGCACGGCTATCTCGACGAGCAGGCGCTCGAGCTTGTGAAGGACGGCACGCACATGTTCACCTTCCCCAACCTCAACCTTGTTGAGTCGAGCGAGGAATCGAAGATGCTCAACATGGACACGACACCCAAGGTCATCATTTCCGCCTCCGGTATGTGCGACGCCGGCCGCATCCGCCACCATTTGAAGCACAACCTCTGGCGCGCGAACAGCGCGGTCGTGTTCGTTGGCTTCCAGTCGCCCGGCACGCTGGGCCGCAGATTGCTCGACGGCGTTGAAAAGGTCAAGCTCTTCGGCGAGGAGATCGCCGTCAAGGCGAAAATCGTCAACTTCCAGGGCCTGTCGTCCCACGCCGATCACGATCATCTCGTCCAGTGGATCAAGGCATTCGACCCGAAGCCGACGCACGTGTTTGTTGTCCACGGCGACGAGGACGTTGCGCCCGTGTTTGCCGAAGAGCTCAATTCCCTCGGCTTCCATGCGCACGCGGCCAAGTTTACCGAGTGCTACGACCTCGCTGCGAACGAAATGGTCAGCGAGGGCTACATTTCCGAGCGCAAGCGCACGGCGCAGAAGTCCCGCGCCGACAACCTCTACGCCAAGCTCGTGGCGGCAGCGGAGTCGCTGCTTGAGTTTGCCAAGCGCTGCAAGGGCAGACCCAACAAGGACATTTCTGCGCTCACCGGCCAGATCATCAGCCTGATCGAGCGCTTCCGCGAGTGATTTGAGATACACAACAAAAGGTACTTCGCGCGATAAAAGCGCGAAGTACCTTTTCTGAGAGGAGAAGACGATGGAGCTTGCCAAAAATCAGGAGCATACCGTCACCATCGAGGGCTATGGCGAGGGCGGCATGGGCGTTGCGCGCATCGACGGGCGCGTCGTGTTCGTCCACGGCGCGCTGCGCGGCGAGAAGTGCCGCGTGCTCATCCTGAAGACGCTCAAGAGCGTCGCCTTTGCCAAAGTGCTTGAGGTGATCGAGCCGTCGAGCGAGCGCATCACGCCGGACTGCCCGTACTTCCCGCGCTGCGGCGGCTGCACGTACCGCCACATCCGCTATGAAGAAGAGCTGCGGCTGAAAAAGCAGCGCGTGCAGGACAATTTGTCCCGCATCGGCGGCAGTGATGTGACCGTTGAGGAGATCTTAGGCGCGCGGGACACGCTGCGCTACCGCAACAAGGCGCAGTATCCCGTGTCGAAGGACGGCGCGGTCGGCTTTTACCGCGCCCGCACGCACGAGGTCATCGAGTGCGAGCACTGCTTATTGGTCAAGCCCGAGGCCGACGCCGCGGCGGAGGCGCTGCGCGAATATATGCAGTCCTGCCGCGTCGCGGGCTTTGACGAAAAGACGGGCCGCGGCCTTGTCCGCCATCTCTACATTCGCTCGAACGCGGCGGGGGAGAGCCTTGTCTGCGTGCTCGTGAACGGAGATAAATTGCCAAAAGAAGACCGGCTTGTCACGCTCCTGCGCGATGCGTGCCCGAAGTGCACCGGCATCGTGCTGGGCACGAACACGAAAAAGGGCAACGTCATCCTTGGCGACCGCTACCGCACGCTCTGGGGGAGCGACCGGCTTGAGGATACGCTCTGCGGCAAGACGTTCCGGCTGAGTGTGCCGTCGTTTTATCAGGTCAACCGCGTACAGGCCGAGCGGCTCTACGCGAAAGCCATCGAATTTGCGGGCCTCACGGGGCAGGAGACGGTGCTCGACCTCTACTGCGGCGCGGGCACGATCACGCTCGCACTGTCGGATCACGCGAAGAAAGTCCTCGGTGCGGAGATCGTCCCCGAGGCCATCGACGACGCGCGCGAAAACGCCGCGCGCAATGGCGTTAAAAACGCGGAGTTTTTCTGCGGCGATGCGTCCGATGTGGCAAAAAAGCTCGCGCGCGAAAACCTGCGCCCCGACGTCATCACCGTCGACCCGCCGCGCAAGGGCTTGGCCGCCGACGTGGTGGAGAGCATCGCCGCAATGCAGCCGGAGAAGATCGTGTACGTCTCCTGCGACAGCGCGACTATGGCGCGCGACGTGAAGCGCTTTGCGGCGCTCGGCTACAAAGCCAAGCGCGCCTGCGCGGTGGACCTGTTCCCAAGAGCAGATCACGTTGAGACGGTGGCGCTGCTGTCGCGTGAAAAATAATAAATCAGCCTGAAATGACCTGAAATCAAAGGGATCCCGATAGATTGCCCTAAATGGACGAGTCTACCGGAATCCCTTTTTCGTGTTGTTGACTATAGTTCTGACCATTAAAAATCTTCTGGGCGAGACTGAATAACTATTGCTTTTTGGTGTGAGGCTGCAAAACGATTGAAAAAATATTCTTGAAAAAAATAACGCCGCGTAATCTGTAGAAATATAAAGACTATCTTGATATTTCTACAGGTGAAGGTATAATGGATAAAGGTAAGATTAATCGGTATTACCGGCACGATAGGAGCGAAAAGATGGCAGTTGATTATTCAAAATTATGGAAGAGATGCATTGATAAGCGAATCACAAAGATGCAGCTAAAGGAAGCGGCACACATAAGTTACAATGCGGTAGCGAAAATGGGAAAGAATGAATCGGTTTCGTTAGAAACTCTTGAAAAAGTATGTCGCGTACTTGAGTGTAATGTCGGGGATATTGTTGAATTTGATATCGATGCAGAAGGAGAAGCAAATAAATGAAATATCTTGATATCGACAATATTTATTGCGGTACGGCAGAAGAACTGATGAAAAGTATCAAACCTGAATCTGTGGCTGTTAGTGTGTGGTCGCCGCCGTACCACGTTGGAAAAAATTATGAAGCAGATCAAAGCTATGAAGAGTGGATTACCATGCTATCTGAAGTTATAAAACTTCATTTTACGGTACTTAAGCCGGGAGGCTTTTTGGCAATAAACATTGGTGATATTCTTTGCTTTCCAGATCCGGAAATGCCAAGAATACAGGTAAACAATATTAATATGCGTAAATGCAAAATTACTGAGGAAGAAGTTAGAAAGGCTGCAGATGAGCATCCGGATTTTAACAGAAGACAGTTGGCCGCTTTGTTAGGATGCAGTGAGCAGACAGTTGATCGGAGACTACACGGAAATAATATAAGAGGCGGAAAATATAATACTCAGACGCGGGTGAAAATTGTAGGTGGTTTTCTTGAAGAAATGGCCTTAAATGCAGGGCTATATTTATATGACCGAAGGGTATGGATAAAGGATGCTGCATGGGCAAACAGTAGTTGGACTACAAATTCATATAGAGCTGTTGATGAATTCGAATATGTTTATATTTTTTGGAAGCCCGGAATAACGAAAGTTGATAAAAATAGGCTTAATAAAAATGAGTGGTCCGATTGGGGAAGCAGAGCTGTGTGGAATATCAGGTCAGTTCAAAGGAATGATGATCATGAGGCCAAGTTTCCGCTTGAACTACCACGACGTGTTATTAAGATTTTTTCTGAACCCGGAGATGTAGTATTAGATTGCTTTATGGGAAGCGGGACATCCGCCATGGCTGCAATTAAAGAAAACCGCCACTATATTGGTATTGATAAAGTACAAGAATATGTAGATTTATCAAAGCGCAATATAGAGGCGTTTAGACGGGCGGCTTCCCAGATGACCATAAACGATTTGATCTAAGAAATAGGAAAATCGCTGTATCGCCACGAGGCAATCCTTCGCAACAATTCAAAGGAAACCCTTGCACGTATTTTTAGAGGATCTTTTCCGGCATCGTCTTTTCCTGGATAAAACAGTGAGGGGTATGTTTGAAGATAGTTAGGGCTTGTTGTTAATAGTAATCCATTGGGAAGGCAAACATTCGTTATGCAGTCAAGCGGCTGGCCATCCTGTGAGGGATCTTCCAGCCGCAGCATTTTATAAATTGGTTTAACAAAAAGATGAACGCTTGGTGCGATTGTTCCATCGGATAAAACATATATCGGAGATATTGCCGGGTGGAATATATGCTGTGCCCTTGCTCCGGTAGCCATCATAGTTGAGTTTTTTAACACGTCGTTTGGATTGTTCCATACCCCGTCACCTGATACTTGATAGGGTGAAACTACAGTGTGGTCAAAATTATCTCGAGGTCCGACGGATTTGATATCCAAAAACAAAAAAACACAATTGGTAAACCCCTGTGTGATTTTGCTGATTTCATCAGAATAAAGGACAAATCTATCGTCGGCACCGGAAGGTAATCCGACCTCAGCTATTCGGTATTGTGAAGATATGAAACGATTTATTTTTTCGCCGACTGCATGCTCTCCAACTTCGATCCAGGGCACCTGATCGCCGCGAGGATCACGACCGCGTTTCACCGGTTGATACTCAGCCCAAAATGGATAAAGGTAAGACGCTTCGTTATAATCTTTTTTGATCTCCTCAAGATTGTAAGCAATAGTATGATTGACCAGGTTGACAATGTGATGTTCGACTTCGATCAATTGGTTAGGGTTCTGTATAAAATAATTTCTGGCTCTATTGTATTGATTAAACATCAACTCTCTTTTTTCATTAAACATTTGATCTCTCCATATTCGTCTATAATTTCAAGAATATCTTCCATATGGCAATTTAGTGTTTCGTAAATTTTCAAAAGTACATCAGTGGTGATATTACCGCCTTTTCCAAGCCTGGCTATAGCAATATTCCCAACGAATTTACGCTGGCCGCACAGACGGATGAGCGGATCGACTTCGCGGTGACGGCGCACTGCGCCTACCCCTATCCGCGCTGGGACGAAACCAATGCCGAGCGCGACGAGCGGCTGGAAACAGGCTATGAGCACACGCGCACCTGTCCGGTCACGCTGCTCTGACCCGACGCGGTCTGGCGCTTTCGCTTCAATTCGACTCCTCGGCGGGAGCCTGCTTTTTTTCAAGCTCCGCGCGCAGCATACGGTTTTCGTCCTGCAGGGCGTCGAGCTTGTCGTTGAGCGGCGCAAGCTGCTTTTTGAGTTCACGCGCGACGATGCCCTGATAGAACTTGTACCGGCTCACCGTACCGGCCGCGGCACACACGGCGGCTGTGCCCCCGGCGATAAGGCCGGCCTTTTTCCAGTCGACCTTGCGGACGAGCTGGAATACGGCGCGCTGGTCAAGCTTTTTGCCGCGCAGCAGCGCGGGCGCGGCGCTTTCCGCGCGCACGGGGAGAAGGTGAAGAGTTTCGGGCTTTTTCATCGGGTCGTCCTCCTTGACGCATTTTGTTTTTCGAGCTTAAAGGTATCATGCCGGACGGGGAATGTCAACCGCGGCGATGCGTTGCAATGGCGGAGAAAACGTGCTATGATAGCCGGAGATTTTTGATTCGAAAGGAAGCGAGGGGAGCGCCGCTCCAGCGTTGACATGATCGCGATTCTGCTTGCGCCGGTATACCTGCTGGCA
>OGFF01002552.1_pt1 | contig 15463 bp, 8 predicted proteins | sample 1570751 | NCBI WGS metagenome assembly OGFF01 (sample SAMEA2581951, study PRJEB24529) | metagenome | biome: Human gut stool | place: China | collected 2011 | reverse complement strand
GGATCCGCCATACAGCGCTTTCACCTGACCGGAGCTACGGACGTAACCGGCTTCGGTCTCGGCGGTCACGCCCTCGAGGTGGCCCGCGCCTCGGACGTGTCCATACGGATCTTCGCGGACAGCCTGCCCGTCCTTCCCCGCGTTTCCGACTACGCGGGCGACGGACTCGTTCCGGCGGGCTCCATCCGCAACCGAAAATTCGCTGCCTGCAGCACGATCTGGGATCGGCCGCATGAGGATGACGATCTTCTGAATATCATCTTTGACGCCCAGACGTCGGGCGGCCTTCTTCTGGCCGTGCCTCCGGAAAAGCTCGGCGATGTGCGGGCCTTCCTCAGGGAGGGCGGTGACCTGGACTGCGAGATCGGCGAAGTCATCGGACACGGGGAGAGCAGACTGTATATTGTCTGAGGAGTCTGTCCGGAAGGAAAAGAACACGGGCGTTATCTCTTATCCGGGGGCGGCACAGGTTAAACTATGTCAGAAATATCCATCATCGTTCCGGTATACAACGTAGCTGCGTATCTGCGTAAGAGTCTCGATAGTATCGTGAATCAGTCGTACAGGGACATTGAATTCATCTTTGTTGACGATGGTTCCTGCGATGATTCCCTTGCGATACTGAAGGAATATGAAGCCGCGGATAAAAGGGTGACCGTGCTCCATCAGGAGAACAGGGGCGCCGGGGCGGCGCGGAATTACGGCATGAGCGTGGCGGGAGGGAAGTATCTGTTATTCCTGGACTGCGATGATATTTTTGAGACTTCAATGGTTGAGAAAATGCATTCCCGGGCTGAAGCGGATAATACTGATGTCCTTGTGTGCCGGTCAGATCTGTTCGATTGCGCGACAGGGGAAAGATCGGATGCGTCCTGGTCCGTGCGCCGGGAATATCTGCCACCTCAGGAAGTTTTCGCGAGTACAGATATCAGAAAAAACTTTTTTGAGGTGTTTGTCTGGTGGCCCTGGGACAAGCTGTACCGCAAAAAGTTTCTGGATGAAGTGAATCTGCGTTTCTAGGAGCTCAGATCAACCGAAGACCTGTTTTTTGTCTGTGCGGCCGTGCTGATGGCGAAACGTATCTCCGTTTTTGATGAAGTGCTTGTGCATCACAGAACAGGGGACACAAACTCTGTATCAAACTCACGGGAAAAGTCGTGGGATAATTTCCTGTGTGCGCTTGAGGCTCTTGAGACGTTTTTACGGAACAAAGGACTGTATGACAGATTCCGCCGTGACTTCATAAATTATGTTCTTAATTTTTCGCTCTGGCATCTGGATACGCTGATCGGGGACAGTTACTGCTGCCTCTATGATGCGTTGCGGAACACATGGTTTAAAAAGTTCGGGGTCGCGTCGCAGAATAAGGAATTCTGGTATAACAGCAACAGTTATAACAGAATGCATGAAATAATGGAAAAAGATCTGACGCATGACCTGCTTGATAAAATAAATGAATTAAAGCGTAACTGCGCCATACTGACCGCTGAAAAAGAAAAATTAACCGAAAAGAATGAAAAATACGCTGAAGAGATCACTCAACTGAATGAAAAATACACTGGAGAAATCACCAGGCTGAATGAGAAATATGCTGAAGAAAACAGATCCCTCGCGGCTGAGCGCGATAATCTGATATCCGTCAACAGCGCGCTGGTGAATTCCAGATCCTTCAGAATCGGCCGGGGAATTACGTATCTGCCAAGAAAACTGCGGGATACGTTTTTGAAATAGCGCCGGTAAACAGCCTGGCAACGATCCGGCCGGTCAGTCTTCTGCTCCGCAGGGGAAAGGAGCGTGCTGAGAGATGAAATCAGCCTGAAATCCGCGAAATTATATCAATATATCTAATATTATTTATAAAGCATATGCGGAATTAATTATACAATAATGCTATCTGCGGGCTAAAACGCGTCATTTGCGGCGGCCGGGACCCCATACGGCAGGTGGTCTTCCGAATTCTTCATGTGATACTTCAGCTTATTGAGCGCAGATTCCCCGGAATACTGCCTTTTTCAGGCATTCACAAAGCGGAAGAAACGGCATAAAAGCAGGAACTCAGGCAGATCACGACGCCATTCCGCCACGGGCGGCTGGCTCTGCCTAATTTTTAAAGAGGTTTTTTTCCATGCCGACCAATGATTATCTTAAACGCATCCTGCTCAGCCGCGTCTATGACGTGGCTGTGGAGACGGCCCTTGAACCGGCCGTCACGCTCTCCAGGCGTCTGGGCAACAAGGTACTGCTCAAGCGCGAAGACACCCAGCCCGTTTTCTCCTTCAAGATTCGCGGCGCCTACAACAAGATGGTGCAGCTTTCCCGAGAGGAACTGAGCCGCGGCGTTATTGCTGCCTCTGCCGGCAACCACGCCCAGGGCGTGGCTCTTTCCGCTGCGAAGCTCGGCTGTGAGGCGACCATCGTGATGCCCGAGACGAGCCCGGCCATCAAGGTCTCCGCTGTGCGCCGTCTCGGCGGTCAGGTTGTCCTTTCCGGCGAATCCTTCAGCGACTGCATGAAGAAGACGAGAGAGCTGATTGAGGAAACTGGCGCTGTGTTTATTCCGCCCTTCGATGACGAGGACGTCATTGCCGGGCAGGGAACGATCGGCATGGAAATTCTGCGCCAGAATCCCGGTCCCCTTGACGCTGTCTTCGTGCCCATTGGCGGCGGCGGACTTGCCGCCGGTGTCGCCGTGTACATCAAGCAGCTGCGCCCCGAAGTGAAGGTCATCGGTGTCGAGCCTGTTGACTCGGATGACATGCGCCGCTCCATCGCCGCCGGACGCCCGGTGGAAATGAAGGAAGTGGGGCTCTTTGCCGACGGTGTCGCCGTCAAGCGCGTTGGAGACAAGTGCTTCGAGCTCTGCCGCGAATGCCTCGATGACATCATTCTCGTGGATACGGACGCCATCTGCGGCGCCATCAAGGATATCTTCGAGGATACCCGCGTGGTGGCCGAACCGGCCGGCGCGCTTTCTCTTGCCGGTCTCAAGGCCTATGCCGAGGCCAATGACCTGCATGACAAGACGCTCTGCGCCATTGTCAGCGGCGCCAATATGAATTTCGACCGTCTGGGTTACGTGGCTGACCGCGCTGAAATCGGTTCTGACCGCGAAGCGCTGCTGTGCGTGGATGTGCCTGAAAAAGTCGGTGCCTTCTGTGATTTTGTGAAGAGCATCGGCAAGAGGAGCATCACGGAAATCTGCTCCCGCTTCGCCGATCCCGAACAGGCCCATATTCTGGTTGGCCTGCGCATCCGCGGCAAGGACGACGTGAGCAAGATCATCGAGGGACTTGAAAAGGACGGCTTCGGCGTCTCCGACATGAGTGACAACGAGCTGGCCAAACTGCATATCCGCCATCTCGTGGGTGGCAACGCTCCCCAGATCGTCAATGAGCGCGTCTTCCGTTTTGAGTTCCCGGAGCGTCCCGGCGCACTGCTGAACTTTGTGGATGCCATGCATGTCCAGTTCAGCATCACGCTGTTCCAGTACCGCTACCATGGCGCCGACTTCGGACGCGTGCTCGTGGGCTTTGACGTGCCGCAGTCCCAGAACGACGCTTTCCAGGAATACCTGGATCGCGTTGAGGCTATGGGGTATCCCTACGTTGAGGAAACCGATAACGATGCCTACCGTCTCTTCCTCGGTTATCACGGGAAGAACAAGTAAGCGTTTTTCTTTCGTCTGACAGCAAAAGGGCCTCCTCCGGCAGAACCGGAGGAGGCCCTTTTCATTTCCGGCGTTCTCCCTGATGGGCCCGGGAAAAAAAGCCCCCGGTTAACCGGGGGCTTTTTACGGTCAGAACGAAGAACTAGGCGTTCCTCTCGACCTCATCGTCAGGCATGGTGTGCCCGCGCCAGAGGAAGAGAAGCAGGAAGATGACGGCCAGGCCGACGCCGATCCAGGTGGAAACGTCAATCGGCAGGTTCAGGCCGATCTTGGCCTGGCAGATAAAGGCCGTGCAGACAACGGTCATGAACATGGCCGGGGCCACGGTAATCCAGTAGAAGCGCTTGCGGCGGGCGAGGTAGACCGAGCAGGCCCACAGGCAGACGCAGGCGATGGTCTGGTTGATCCAGCCGAAGTAACGCCAGATCACGCCGAAATCAACGAAGGTGAGGGCGATACCGATGACGAAGACCGGGAGGGCCAGCAGAATTCTGTTCTTGATGGGGCCCTGGTCGAGATGGAAGGCGTCAGCGAGCATCATGCGGCAGCTGCGGAAAGCGGTGTCACCAGTGGAGACGGGCAGGGCCACGACGCCAAGGATAGCAAGAATGCCGCCGAAGGTTCCGAGCAGGGACACGGAGATGTTCTTCACGATGACTGCGGCCGGCACAGCGTTGGGGCCGGGGCCGAAAAGGGCCTGGGCGGAGTCGTAGAAGGACAGGCCGAGGGTGACCCACACAAGGCCCACAATGCCTTCGCAGATCATGGAGCCGTAGAAGACCTTGCGGCCCTGGGCCTCATTGGTCATGCAGCGCGCCATCATGGGAGACTGCGTGGCGTGGAAGCCGGAAATAGCGCCGCAGGCGATAACGATGAAGAGGCCGGGCCAGATACCCAGTCCCTGGGGATGCGTGCTGTGGAAGAAGCTGTCCATGGTCACATGGGGCAGGATCGGGTAGCCCTCGGCGAAGAGAGCCACTGTCAGGCTGACGGCCATGAAGATGAGCAGGGCCGCGAAGAAAGGATAGATGCGGCCAATGAGAACGTTAATGGGAAGAATAGTGGCACAGATATAGTAAATGAAGATAATGGCAGACCAGGCCATGAGCGGCAGCGGCGAGATAGAGGCCAGCAGCGCGGCGGGACCGGAGGTAAAGACGGCGCCGACCATGATCAGCAGAATCAGGGTAAAAACGACCATGAACTTGCGGACGCCTTCGCCGAGGTTGCGGCTGATGATTTCAGGATAGGATGCGCCGCCGTAACGCAGGGACATCATGCCGGAGATGAAGTCGTGCACGGCGCCCGCGAAAATGCAGCCAAAAACTACCCAGAGCAGGGCGGCAGGGCCGTACAGCGCGCCGACGATGGGACCGAACACCGGGCCCAGGCCCGCGCTGTTCAGAAACTGGATGAGGGTGAGTTTCCAGGTTGGCATGGGCACATAGTCCATGCCGTCAGCCTTGGACATGACTGGCGTGGGACGGCTGCGGTCAACACCGAAGACTTTTTCGGCGATGACACCGTAGACTGCATAACCCGCTATGAGCAGGCCAAGGCAGCAGAAAAAGTAAGCGATACCGGACATAACAAAAAGCCCTCTTTATGAAATTTAGCGGGTTTTCCGCTCCCTCTTTTCGAAGCGAAAAACCGTTCCCCTCCCCGAAATGCGAAGAATTCGCATCAGCGGGAAAGAATTCCATAGCATTGCACGTTACAATGGGCAATACGCGTTATAGCGTGAAATCGGCCTGTTCGGGTATCAGAAACGCAGGGCTGCCTTGAAAAGAATGAGAAGAACAGGCAGGAGAGCCAGGAAGAAAGCGTCCCGGCGGGGACGGGCGAAGAGGAAGACCCAGCAGGCCAGGGACAGTCCGGTCGTGAAGAAGGGACCGAAGCGCATAAGTGATGATTTGATGCCGACGCCAAGCCCGGAAGAGTAGCTGAAGGCCACGAAACCCGCGTCAAGGAACTGAAAGGCGCCGCCGGCTATGGCGGCCGCGCAGATCATGCGCAGGGTTCTGGCGTCCTCGTCCTCCAGAAGGGCGGGCTTCTTTTCATCACCGGAAGCATTCCGGAACGTTCCGTTTGTGATGGAGAAGAAAAAGGCCAGTATGGCCAGAGCGCCGGCCGGCATGAGCGAACCGCAGGTCATGCGCCAGGCGTGGGCGAACAGAACTTCGGCCACGCGCTGCTGCGTCATCTGCTCGGGCAGGCCGAGAAAAGGCCAGTTGCGCGTGATGATGGAGGCGAAGAAGCAGACGAACGCGATAAAAGCGCCAGCGGAAAGAAGTCCGGCCTTTTTTGAGAGCCGTCTGGCTGTATCTTCATCCGTGCCCATGCCGGAGGTGAGAAAGAGGGTGCGTGCGCCATTTCCCGTGAGGTAGAGAAGAACGATGCCCGCAATCCAGGCAGCGAGCGTGGTCGTTGTGCCGAGCCACGGAGAAGAGAAAGGCTCAAAGGGAAGGGGCTCGAGCTTGTCGAGGGCCGCGGGAAGGAATTCCAGATCCACGAGACCGCGCAGCAGGAGGTCGGCTGCGCCGATGACAGCGCAGATGAGGCCGAGCTTCAGAAAAATGCGGCCTGAGTCAGCCAGAAAGGGCGCTCTGCGCGAACGGAACAGGAAGAGACAGAGAAAAAGCAGAAAGGGAAAGGCTTCGGCCGCGTTCAGGGCGATGGCCAGAAGGGAGTCGAGGGACTGCCACAGGGAAAACCACAGGGGAAGCTGCATGTGCCGTGTACCCGGTTGCTAAAGGTTTTGAAACTGGCTGATTTTAGAGACAAGCGGCCCGTGGTGCAAGTGAGTCCCTGTGTGCGGCTGACGGAAGAAGGCCGCAAAAAAGGGCGCCGCCCTGTCAGGGTGACGCCCTTTGAATTCAGCTGAAGAGAGAGGAGTTATTCCTCGTCGCCTTCCCACTTGATGTAGCCGGGCTTCACGTCAACCATGCAGTTGACAATAAGCTCGACCAGGCCGCCGTAGGCGAAGCTGTTCTTGGAGTACAGGTCGTTGGCTTCCAGGATGTCGCGAATCTGGCCCTTGCAGTTGGAGCAGGGAGCGCAGATGTACTTCTTGGTCTCGGGTCCGAGGCAGTCCTTGAAGGCTTCGGAGATCTGCCAGAACTTTTTGCGGCCGGAGATGTCCTGACGCCAGACGTTGATGTTGTTACGGGTCATAATGGCGAAGCCGGAGCCGCCGCCGCAGCAGTAGTTGTGAACGCCGTTGCAGGGCATTTCACGGAACTGGGGGGCGATGGCGCGCAGGATTTCGCGCTGGGGCTCCACGATGCCCATGAGGCGCACGACGTTGCACGGGTCGTGCAGCGTGACCGGGAAGTTGTTGCGGGAAGGATCAAGCTTGATCCTGCCGGACTTGATGATCTCGTTCAGGGTCACGTAGCAGCTTTCGCGCGGCACCTGCATGTCGTAGGGCACGGCGCGGTCAGCGATGACGGTCAGGGCCTTGTGGGCGTGGCCGCATTCGCCGATGACGATCTTCTTGACGCCGAGTTCCTTGGCCGCGGCCATATGCTGGATGGCGATACGGGCGGTCTGGGTATCATCGTAGAAGACGCCGTAGTTGACGCCGTCGTAGCCGCACATCTTGCTGGACAGGGTCCAGGAGAGGCCGGCGGCGTTGAAGATGGTGGTGAAGGCGGCGACGTTTTCAGGCCAGGCCATGATTTCGCCGGCGTTGTGGATGAGCAGGATGTCGGCGCCCTTCTTGTCAAAGGGGGTCTCGAGGCCCACGCCGGTGATTTCGCTGTAATCCTCGTCGATGAATTCGACGTTGTCCTTGACGACGTCAGGAGTCATGCCGGTGGAGGAGCCGCGCTGCATCTGCAGCTCGGTGCCCTTGGCGTGGAGTTCCTTGGGAGCGAAGCCCATTTCCTGGCTGAAGATCTTGCGGATTTCACGGGCGATCATGCCGTTGTCGACGCCGATGGGGCAGACCTGGGCGCAGCGGCGGCACAGGTTGCAGCGGTAGGACAGCTCGCCCAGACGGACGACGGTCTTCCAGTTCAGCGGGAAGTCACCGTAACGCCATTTGGCGAGAGGTTCCTTCTTGATGTACTGGTGGTAGATGCGGCGCAGGATTTCCGAGCGGAAATTGGGGCGGTACATCTCGTTCTCGCCGCTCATCTCATAGAGATGGCAGGCGGCGGAGCAGGAGTTGCACTGGGCGCAGCAGTCCATGTCGGCTTCGAGCATGTTGCAGAAAAGCCAGTTGTCTTCCTTGTCGAAGAGCTTGCGCAGGCCGGAAAGGAACTTGTTGACGAGTTCCTCTTCCTCGGCCGGAGTCTTGGGACGGGGAATGTTCAGGACGGAAACGCCGTCGAGCGTGTCGAGGCAGGTGTCGGCCAGATCCTTCTCGGAATATTTCTTGAAGGGAAGTTTGGCGACATCGAGGGGCAGATCCGGAATATCGTTGAGATCGTATTCGATCATCTGTCCTTCGACAGTGGAGATATCAGTAAGTTTCTTAGGTTCTTTCATCACGGGGCCCTCTACTTCTTGTCAGCGTTATCTTGGCAGGGGTAGCCGGTAGTGGCAACGTCGACCCAGGTCTTGTTGGGATCCTGCTCGGGGTTGATGTGCGGGGCGGCCCAGTTGCAGTGGAACTTCAGGGCGTTGAGAATCTTGCCCTGAATCTTCGTGCTGCGCGGGGTGGCCACGTCTTCCCAGCGGATGTCATGGTAGAAGAAGTACTTCAGGAGAATGTGGCTCATGAAGGACACGGGGATGAGGATGAGCAGGGCGTCGCCGACCAGCATGTGGAGGCAGAAGCCGCCGCTCTGGAGGGGAGTGAAGATCTTGAAGGTCACCAGGTTGTACATGTAGTCGCTGGCGATGGGGGCAAAGGACGGATTGGTGCACCACACGGCGAGACCGGTCACGCCGAAGAGGACGAACAGGCCAATGCTGAGGAGGTGTTCCGTGGTCGTGTACATCCTGAGGCCCTTGTCGGTCATGCGGCGGAAGATGAGGCCGATGCCGCCGCCGATGAGGCCGATGCAGCCGAGCAGGCTCATGACATTAATGAGCCAGTAAATGAAGCTGATGAGGCCGTTGTCGGCGCTCATGCCGAAGAGGCGCAGGAAAGCGGTGATAAAGAGAATGATGGCGCCGCCCATGAGCATGTACAGGCCGAAGTGGAAGGGGTAGGTCCTGTACCACAGCGTGCGGTTATTGTGGAACGTGGATTCGAGGAAGAGCACTTCCATGAGCAGGGCCTTAAGGTCGCCCATGTGATCCACATGATGTTCCTTCGTCCACCAGTTGCTTTCTTCCATGTAGCTGCCGCCATGCTTGGCGCGGGCGCCTTCATGCGGAATGGGATAGATTTCCCAGCGGCAGTGAAGCGGAGTGGTCTTTACATACTTTTTGATTTTGAGAAACGACGTGACTGCAAATCCGATCACGCCGAGATACCCCAAGAGGTAAAACAGTGTAGTCATGCATGTTCTCCCGTATTCAGGTGTGCCTGCACCCGGATTTCCGCGTGAGATACACTGCCCCCACGCGTAAGGCAGGTGGACTAGGGCCTGCCTTCTTTAAAACAAACGATAGCCGACAGTTTCTGATCCTTACAGCCCGAAAAGGATCAATCAGGAAAAGTTCCCAACCTGTATCGCTCATTTCTATATACGTTTACCTGAAAATTGCAACTTTCCGCGGCCGGCGGGACTTTTGTCACATGCCGGCAACGCGCGGGGTGTACGCGGAAAGTGGGGGATCAGGTTTCTCTGTCCCCGTGTTTCCTCCCGTTTTTTTCCGGAATCGTCCGGAAAACGAAAATCCCCCGGAAAGAAACTTTCCGGGGGATTTTTAAATCATTGTGAAAACGCTCCGGTCATCCGGAGCGGGGACAGTGGCAGAATCCTACTTCTGGTAGGGCCATTCATCCGTGAAGGGCTGTTCCCTGTTCTGCTGCATGGGAACGTCAGCGAGAATGGGATCCTTTTCGAGTTCCTCGAGGAACTTGTCGGGACGCTCCTTCTGCTCGGGCACCAGGATGTCAGAGTCAATATACTTGCGCAGGCCCGTGCCGGCGGGAATGAGACGTCCGACGATAACGTTTTCCTTCAGGCCGCTCAGGTAGTCGTACTTGCCGCGAAGGGCGGCTTCCGTGAGCACCTTGGTGGTTTCCTGGAAGGAAGCCGCGGAGATGAAGGAAGAAGTCGTCAGGGAGGCCTGCGTGATGCCAAGCACGAGAGGCTCGGCCGTGGCCGGTTTGCGGCCTTCGGCGATGGCTTTCTCGTTCACGGCGGCGAACTCGGTCTTGTCGATCTGCTCGTCCTCGAGGAGAGTCGTCTGACCGGGATCGATGACGGTCACCTTGCGGAGCATCTGACGCACAATGGTCTCAAAGTGCTTGTCGTCGATGGCCACGCCCTGGTTCCGGTAGACTTCCTGGATTTCATTGACGAGGTAGCTCGCGAGGTACTTCTCGCCCTTGGTGCGCAGGATGTCATGCAGTTCGGGGCTGCCCTCGGTGAGCGGATCGCCGGCGTCGACGTAGTCTCCGTCACTCGCCGTGATGTGCTTGCCGCGGGGCACCAGGTATTCCTTGGGTTCGCCGATTTCAGGGGTGACAATGAGACGGCGCTTGCCCTTGGATTCGCCGCCGTAGGAAACCGTGCCGGCGATTTCAGAAACAACGGCCATGTCTTTCGGCTTGCGGACTTCGAAGAGTTCGGCAACGCGCGGAAGACCACCGGTGATATCCTTCGTCTTGGAGGTTTCGCGGGGACGGCGGGCGATGATGTCGCCGGAGTTGACCATGTCGCCGTCCTTGACCATGACGATGGCGCCGACGGGCAGGTTGAAGATGGCGTCAGAGGTGCCGTTGCGGCGCTTCAGGATCTCGCCGGTTGCGGGATCCACGATGGAGATGGCGGGCCGGTAGTTTGTGGACCTGAACTCCATGATGGTCAGCGTGGTCTGGCTGGTCACGTTATCGACCTTTTCCTGGACCGTCTTGCCGTCGATGATGTCAGTGAAGCGGATCTGGCCGCCTTCCTCGCAGATGAAGGGCTCGTTGTAGGGGTCCCACGTGGCGAGGACATCGCCCTTGCTCACTTCCTGTCCGTCCTTCACCATGAGGTGGGCGCCGGAAGGAATGTTCTCGCGCTGGATTTCACGGTCCTGCGCGTCGACGATGCTCACCTGGCTGCTGCGGCCGAGCACCAGTTCCTCGCCTTCCGTGTTGCGCACGGAATGGATGCGGTAGAGGATGATGCGGCCGGGGTTCACGGCCTCGAGCTTGTTCTTCTCGGCCTTGCTCGAAGCGGTGCCGCCGATGTGGAAGGTACGCATGGTGAGCTGGGTGCCGGGTTCGCCGATGGACTGGGCGGCCATGATGCCAACGGTCTCGCCGATATTGACGAGGTGTCCGCGGGCGAGGTCGCGGCCGTAGCACAGAGCGCAGATGCCGTGCCTGGCGCGGCAGGTGAGGGGCGAGCGGACAGTGATGGAGCTCACGCCGTGCTCCTTCAGGATGTTCACTTCCTTTTCACCGATGAGGGTGTTCTCGGGAAGGATCTGCTCCTGGGTCTGCGGATCCATGACGGGGTAGAGGCAGACGCGGCCGAAGGCGCGATCCCAGACGTGCGTCTGGATGGCGCCGTCCTTGACGATGTTGGTGAGCTCGATGCCGTCAACGGTACGGCAGTCATATTCGGAGACGACCACGTCCTGCACGACGTCGACAAGACGGCGGGTAAGGTAACCGGAGTTTGCGGTCTTCAGGGCCGTGTCGGCGAGACCCTTACGGGCGCCGTGCGTGGAAGTGAAGTACTGCAGCACGGAAAGGCCTTCACGGAAGGAGGCCGTGATGGGGGTCTCGATGATTTCGCCGTTAGGCTTGGCCATAAGGCCGCGCATGCCGGAGATCTGACGCAGCTGGTCCTGGTTGCCTCGGGCGCCGGAGTTCGTCATCATGTAGAGCGAGTTGAAGCTCACGTCCTCGACCGTTTCGCCGGTCTTCGGATTGGTGCGCTTCTCGTGGCTGATTTCGCGGTTGACTTCCTTGGCGATGACCGTTGCGGTGTTCTGCCAGACGTCGACGACCTTGTTGTATTTCTCGGTCTTGGTGATGATACCTTCGCGGTACTGGCTCTCGATCTCGTCCACCTCTTTCTGGCTCTTGGCCAGAATTTCGGGCTTGCGGTGAGGCACGAGCATGTCCTTGAGGCCGATGGAAATGCCGGAACGGGTAGCGAACTCGTAGCCCATGTTCTTGATCTTGTCGGTCAGCTCGCAGCAGCCCTTGATGCCGCAGGTCTTGTAGGCCGTGTCAACGAGCTTGGCGATGGCCTTCTTGGTGAGCACGAGATTGACGTTCTCAAAGGGCAGTTCCGGAGGCAGGAGCTCACCCACAAGCACGCGGCCGGGGGTGGTCTCGTAAATCTTGCCGTCGTTCATGCGCACTTTGACGATGGACTGCAGGCTCACGATGCCCTGGTCATAGGCGCTTTCCACTTCCCAGGGGGCGCAGAAGGTCATGCCCTCGCCGGGTTCGAAGCGCCGCATGCTGGTCATGTAGTAGAGGCCCAGAACCATATCCTGGGACGGCACGATGATGGGCGAGCCGCTGGCGGGAGACAGAATGTTGTTGGTGCTCATCATGAGCACGCGGCATTCAATCTGCGCTTCCACGGAAAGCGGGATATGCACGGCCATCTGGTCGCCGTCGAAGTCGGCGTTGTAGGCGGTGCAGACCAGGGGATGCAGACGGATGGCCTTGCCCTCGACGAGGAGAGGCTCGAAAGCCTGGATGCCGAGCCTGTGCAGCGTAGGCGCGCGGTTCAGCATGACAGGGTATTCCTTGACCACGTCAGCGAGAATATCCCACACGACGAGTTCTTCGCGCTCCACCATCTTTCTGGCGCTCTTGATGGTGGAGGCCAGGCCTCTTTTCTCAAGTTCGGCGTAGATGAAGGGCTTGAAGAGCTCGAGAGCCATCTTCTTCGGCAGGCCGCACTGATGGATTTTCAGGTACGGGCCGACGCAGATGACGGAACGGCCGGAGTAGTCGACACGCTTGCCGAGCAGGTTCTGGCGGAAGCGGCCCTGCTTGCCCTTGATCATGTCCGAAAGGGACTTGAGAGGACGGCCGTTTGTGCCGGCGATGGCGCGGCCGCGGCGGCCGTTGTCGAACAGGGCGTCAACGGCTTCCTGCAGCATGCGCTTTTCGCGGATGATGATCTCGGGCGCGCCGAGTTCCATGAGCCGTTTCAGGCGGTTGTTGCGGTTGATGACGCGGCGGTACAGATCATTGAGGTCGGACGTGGCGAAGCGGCCGCCGTCCAGGGGGACGAGGGGACGGAGTTCCGGCGGGATGACGGGAATGACTTCCATGATCATCCATTCGGGACGGTTGTCGGACTCGATGAAGGCCTCGATGATCTTGAGGCGCTTGGTGATTTTCTTCTTCTTGGTCTGGCTCTTGGTGAGGTCGCTTTCCTTCCTGAGCTCATCGCGCAGGACGGGCAGGTCGAGCTCTTCGAGCAGCGTGCGGATGGCTTCGGCACCCATGCCCACGGTCATGCAGTCTTCGGTGCCGTAATGGTCGATGATCTGCAGGTACTGATCCTCGGAGATGACCTGCTTCTTCTGCAGGGTGGTCTGACCGGGATCGAGGACAATGTAGCTGTCGAAGTAGAGCACCTTCTCGAGATCATTCATGGTCATGTCGAGAAGGGTGCCGATCTTGGAGGGCAGCGTCTTGAGGGACCAGATGTGGGCGACGGGAGCGGCGAGCTCGATGTGGCCCATGCGTTCGCGGCGCACCTTGGAGGCGATGACCTCGACGCCGCACTTTTCGCAGACGATGCCGCGGTGCTTCATGCGCTTGTACTTGCCGCAGTTGCACTCGTAGTCCTTCACGGGGCCGAAGATCTTGGCGCAGAAGAGACCGTCGCGTTCAGGCTTGAAGGTGCGGTAGTTTATGGTTTCGGGCTTTTTGACTTCGCCGTACGACCATTCGCGGATGACCTCAGGAGAGGCAATGGATATCCGGATGGACTTCAGGTTGCGCACGTTGGTGACGTTGCCCGAAGTTCCGCGGTTTGAATAAAGATCGTCCATGCTCATGATATATGTATTCCTTGCCTTGAAGGCTGGTTACCCGTTTTTGTCAGATGTCCCTGGCCTATTCGTCTTCCTGGGCGGGTTCGGCGCTGCTCGGGGCGGTGCCGGCGCTGCGTCCGGGAATGAATCCGAGGCGCCTGTTGTGGGGCTTGGATTCATCCTGCTGCAGGGTGACGTTCAGGCCGAGGCTCATGAGCTCCTTGACCAGGACGTTGAAGGATTCAGGCATGCCGGCTTCGAGGAAGTTGTCGCCCTTCACAATCTTTTCGTACATCTTGACTCGTCCGGTCACGTCATCGGACTTGACCGTCAGGAATTCCTGCAGGAGGTACGAAGCGCCGTAGGCCTCGAGGGCCCACACTTCCATTTCACCGAAACGCTGGCCGCCGAACTGGGCCTTGCCGCCCAGAGGCTGCTGCGTGACGAGGGAGTAGGGGCCGGTGGAACGGGCATGAATCTTTTCGTCCACAAGGTGGTGGAGTTTGAGCATGTACATGACGCCCACGGTGACCCTGTTCTTGAAGGGAACGCCGGTGCGGCCGTCATAGAGAACGCTCTTGCCGTCGTTGGAGAGATGGGCTTTGTCCATCCAGCTCCAGATTTCATCCTCGGTGGCGCCGTCGAAGACAGGCGTCCTCGTGGTGATGCCCTTGCGCAGCTTGCGCACGGAAGCGGCGAATTCCTCGTCGTCCATCTCATCCACGGCCTTGCTGATCTCGGGTGAGTTGAAGACGTCCTTGACCTCGTCGCGGACGACCTGCATGGCCTTGCCGGAATCAACGAGCTCGGCGAGCTGGCGGCCGAGTTCCTTGGCGCCCCAGCCGAGGTGGGTTTCCATGATCTGGCCGATGTTCATTCGGGAAGGCACGCCGAGGGGGTTGAGCACGATGTCGACCGGGCGTCCGTCCGCGAAGAAGGGCATATCTTCCTCGGGAAGGATCATGGACACGACACCCTTGTTGCCGTGACGGCCGGCCATCTTGTCGCCCACGGACAGCTTACGCTTGATGGCGATATGAACCTTGACCATCTTGATCACGCCGGGGGGCAGATCGTCCCCTTCCGTGACCTTTTCGCGCTTGGAGTCGTAGATCGACTTGATGTACTCGATCTGGTGATCGTACTGCACAAGCAGTTCGCCGACGTTTTCGTTGACTTCCTTGCTCTGGAACAGATCGGCCAGCTTCTTGACCGGCAGGGCCATGAGCAGCTCTTCGGTCATGGCGGCACCGGCTTCGGCCAGCACTTCGCCCTTCTTGTCGCCGAGCAGGGTCGTGGCGATCTGCTTGCCGTCGACGATGGGGAGCAGGCGTTCACGCATCCGGCGCGTGATGGCGCGGATGTGATCCTGTTCCTTGGCGTCGAGGCGGCTGATTTCGTAGTCCTCGATGTTCCTGGTGCGCTCGTCCTTTTCGCCGGAGCGACGGTTGAACACCTTCACATCGATGACCGTGCCTTCAACTCCCGGCGGGACCTTGAGGGACGTGTTCTTCACGTCGCGGGCCTTGTCGCCGAAGATGGCGCGCAGGAGCTTTTCTTCCGGGGTGAGCTGCGTTTCGCCCTTGGGCGTGATCTTGCCGACGAGGATGTCCTCGGGCTTCACGGGCGCGCCGATGCGGATGATGCCGCTCTCGTCGAGGTTGCGCAGCATTTCTTCGCCCACGTTGGGAATATCGCGGGTGATTTCTTCCGGTCCGAGCTTGG
>OGFF01002542.1_pt1 | contig 15511 bp, 10 predicted proteins | sample 1570751 | NCBI WGS metagenome assembly OGFF01 (sample SAMEA2581951, study PRJEB24529) | metagenome | biome: Human gut stool | place: China | collected 2011 | reverse complement strand
GATAAATGTACTCATCGCCCAACTTTCCGAATCCGTGTCCGCCTGCCTCATGCTGGATGACGCCACGGGTATCGAGCGGATAGTCGTAGGTACTCTGCGGACAGAAGGCAATAGCCGAACCATCTTCCCACATCTGGCAGATGCCGCCGTAATCGGTAGAATTAGGAACCATGATGATCAGGGTCTGATTCAGATTGCCCTTGTTGACGGTTGGAGCGCCCAGAGCATAATCGAATACTTCGTCATAATCTGCCTTCAATCCTACGCCACCGGTAAAGGTGGTGTTGAATCGGTTGTAGCGGATGGTGTTCACGGTTCCTACGCCTGATTCCGTAGAAAGCGGAATGGCGGTATAAACATTGAAGTAATCACGGTAAGTCTTGTAAGGCTCAATACCGAAGAAATATTCCACTTCCTGCTTGATATCATTCAGATATTTTCCGCTGGCAATATCCTTTGCGCTAAAGCCGTCGCCGAGCAGCACGATGTTGATTCCTCCATTATTGCCCTTGGTAGCCTTCTGCAGGGTAATCCATTCGTCCTCGCCATATTCATAACCATACTGCGAAACGCTACATTCGTGGGTATAGTCTTTGTCTTTCAGGCGGAATACCACCTTTCCATCACGACTATCAGCATTCTTAGCCATTCCCTTGATAGTCAAAGTAACTTCAGTTTTCTTGTTGCCGCTGGCAGGAGAAACCTCACACCAGTCTGGCTTGCTGGCTACTTCCCATTCGCCTTCTGCGTTAATCACCAGTTTCTGCTTATGCTCCGTGCTTAAAGCGCAGGCTACAGATGGTCGGCAAACGAGTTCGTGGTGAGCTGCGATACGCTTGAAGTCGCACCAGCCTGGTGCTGATTGATATTGGGAAATGGCAGATTCTGGGACTTCGAGAGTGAAGTTATCCTTGGCTACGCCATCGAAAGCACCGCTTTGAACGTATGCAGGCATGTCTCCTTTACAGACAATACTATTTATTCCGAAACAACCTTGGAATGCTCCACCATCTTCAGTCCAACTTGATTCCCAACGAATATTCTCTAGACTTTCAGGAAAAATAAGTCCTTCGAGACTGCGACAATGTGCAAAAGCTCCCGCACCAATAGATTGAATGCCTTCTGGAAATTCGAGAGTACCCATTAAACGCCAATTATAAGCAAATGCTTTTTCGCCAATGACACTAATATTCTTCGGTAATTTTAGTTCACCAGAAAAATCATTGTTACTAAAGACATTGTTGTTGATGATTCGTAAATCTTTAGGCAGCGATAGTTCTCCTTTGAAATGACAATCACCGAATGCAGAGTTTCCTATAGAGGTAATGCCATTTGGCAAGGTTAAGGTTCCATCAAAACCGCATCCGTTAAAACATTCATTAGGAATGATTTTTATTTTTTGAGGAATAGTTAAGGTACCTGTTAAATTCTTGCATAAGAAGAAAGAACGGTCTCCCAATTTTTCCAAGTTGTTTGGTAATTTTAAATTTCCGTAAAATCCGTTGCAGTTGTCGAAAGCATATCCTCGTATTTCTTTTACTCCTTCTGGTATATTCAGTTCTCCTACAAAACCACAACCTGCGAAAGTTCCACAAGAGTAGTCGATATCTTCATGGTTGCCTTGGTCATCATTTCCTATATATATGAGAGTTGATGGTAATGACAATGAGCCCGTCAATGATTTACACCCAGTAAAAGCACCTTGTTGAATATCTACAACACCTTCTGGAATATTTAAAGATCCTGATAGATATCCACAATTAAAAAAGGCTCTTGTTCCGATAGATTTTAATCTATCTGGTAAAACAATATATGTTAGGCTACTTTTACCTTCTCCTCTATTTCCCGAAAAAGCAAAGTGTGGTATTTGATCATCTTTGTTGACACACTCACTCCATCCGTCATTTACGTGTTCATTTGTACCAATGATTCTTACATCTTTAAGATTCAAGGCCTGCAAAATGTCCATAGAATCTCTCATAAAATAGAAATCCTTGGCATTAATCTCACCTGTAATCTTCAGATTCTTAATTTTGGTATAGTCCTTATTAGCCGCAGTAATGGCATTCTTCAAACCTCCGGGAGTAGAGTTGATGACAATATACTCCTTCGCCGTTGCATCATGGCTCACGAGATCATTCTCCCAAGGAGTAATGCTTTCGCTTACCAAAGTAAGCTTATAAGCGCCGCTTCCGGTCTGCTTATCTACTTTGATACCGAAGTTCATCATCTTACCGGATACATAGGTAAGTGCCTCGTTCTTAGTGAACTTATAAGGTACACCACCAATGGTGATGCTGAAGAGTGTTGTGCCGGCAGCCACGGTTTGAGGAACCACGATGGTGCGCCACTCGTCGTTAGTACGAGATGGGATGGTCATGGTGTTCTCTACAGCACCTGCTGTCTTGATTCCGCCAGTAGAAAGGTTGATGCTTGCCTTGCGGACTACGTTGGCTGTCAGGACAATCTTCTCCAGATTCGCCCATTCGCCCTCAGCAAAACCGGAACCCTGAATCAGGGTAACGCGGGCATTCGACATGCGATGCGCCATAGGCAAACGGATTACGCTGGTGGTAGGAGCCACATCTGACACCTTGCCCCAGAGAAAATCGCTCGCTTCGTAGCCACCCATTTCACCATTCTCGGTTGCTTTGCTCTGATCTTTCTGTACTTCTAACTGATAATCCTCTATGCTCTCAGGGTTGGCAAAAGGATAGTAGCCATACACATCAATATGCGTATGCTTGTCTTTCCAGAAAAGATCATAAGCGGAGTTCCACTTATAGTTAGGCTCATCGAAAGTGTGGCGCACATTATCGCCACGGTTGCCGTTTACCTTCAAGGTTCCAGGCTTGTTTCCCTCGTAATCTACGATGTAAACGCCCATCACGTCGCCGTTGCAGAAACCGTTGTCGTTGACGCGGGTTACGGCAAGCTGGTCGATATCGCCCGAGAGCTGGATGCGGTTGCTGTCGTGCTGCTCGGTCTTGTCGCCGAAGAAGTCATCGCTACAGCCCGTCAGGAGCATGGCTCCTGCCGCAAGCAGATATAATAAGGAATGTTTTACTCTTTTCATAAATAATTCTTTTAGGGGAGATGACCTTTCTCAGTCAGAAAGATCATCTCTTATTATTTCTGGATAGAAAATCGTCCGTTCTGTTATTCGGCTGTTCCGCCATAGTCAATACCGTCGTCTTCCCACTTGCTGATGTTTACATTCACGCCGTTGCTGGTCTTGCTGAGCGTAACGGTAAACTTATGCTTCTTGCCAGCCTCGAAAGCGGAAAACTGGGATGACTTAGGGAGATTGAAATCTCTGCCGTCAACATTTACGGTAATGAGATTTCCCTCGCCTACGGCTTGCGGAATGATGAGCGCCTTGTAGCTGTTGCCTTCTTCCTTGAGCGGAATGAGGTCTTTATCATCGCCCTTGGCTGTTACGGCACCTGTAGAAAGATTGGCTGTAGCCTGTGTCTTTAAGCGGTTGATTTTTACGCTAATCTTGGCTGCAGCAAGCGAAGCCTCTGTAAATCCGTTTCCTGCCACGAGTTTGATAATCATCTGGCTCAACACGTGCCTGGCTTCTATCTTCACGGCGCTTTCTGTAGGAGCCGCATCTGTAGTCTTGCCTATCAGAAGTTCGCTAGCCTTGTATTTTTCCGTTGTGCTCTGGTCAGTATTTACGGTCCAAGGCATCGCCTCTATGTTGCTGATAGTGGCTGTATATGGATAATAAATGTAGAAATCGGCGTGGGTGCTGTTGTCTTTCCAGTAGGTTGGAGTTGCAGCCTTCCAGGTTCCATCATAAGTAAATTTCGTGTTGTCTATATAGTTACCTGTCGTTTGAAGTGGTGCGGCAGAGCCATCGGCTTTATGGTTGACAACAAACAGTCCTATCTGGTCTCCCGTTTCAAAAGCCAGATCAGTAGCACGGCTTATCGAAGTACTGATGCTGATAGGCACTTTTGCTGAAGGGGTTGGACTAGGTGTAGGGTCTAATTCAGAACCTCCACCGGAACATGCGGTTAATGCGAGGAGCATGCTCCCTACGATTGCTAGATACTTCTTCTGTTTCATGATTTCTTCGTTTTATATGATTACTTTTTCTAGGTGTATCTGGAACTGTTAGTTTCATTTACTTTGCAAAGGTAGAAAAAAAAGTGGTATTATACAAGTTCATAATGGTTCATATATGGAAAAAGTTGCTAAACAACATATTTTCAGGGGATAAACGGAGAGTGGAGTCAAAGAAAAAAGGCAGTTTCCTGCTTGTTGGAAACTGCCTTTTTCTTAAAAGTGGGGATTGCCCGTCAGTTTTATCTGATGATTGTCTCATTTGTTTTATCTGATAATTTTCATAACATCTTCTATGCTGCGGTTGAACGGTCCGTTGTGCTCCAGTTTGATGGTACACATGGCTGCAGCAAACTTTCCTGCTTCTACCGGATTGGCTCCCTGCAGACGCTTGTAGAGATAGCCTGCCGAATAGGTGTCGCCGCATCCTGTAGCATCTACTACTTCATGAGGAGGGTAGGCAGGAATATCGTAGAAAGTATCATCTACATAAACCAGAGAGCCCTCGCTTCCCAGCGTGATGATCACTTCGGCTACGCCCCAGGCATGAATCAGCTTGGCGGCTTCCTTCGGGTCCTTCAGTCCGGTAATGGTCTCCATCTCGGTCTCGTTCACCTTCAGATAATAGGTGTTCTTGAGCACCTGGAGCTTGTCCTTCCAGTCGGTAGCGTAAACTTTCTCGTCTCTCACCTCGCGCAGATAGCCCTGCACGTCGATGGAAACTTTTCCCTTCTTGGCAAGAAAGGCAATCACTTCCGGCGAGAAATCATCGCTCAGCAGACTGCCCAGGTGAAAAACCTTTGCCTCTACATGCTCCAGCTGCTGGATGGTGAAAGGATCGGCCTTGGCAAGCACTCGCTGCTTACGGTCGTTGGGATTATCGCCATAAATATTTTCGAAGAAAACCGTATTGCGCGATGGGTTCAAGGTGACATCTATTCCAGCCTTGAGCATCTTTTCAACAGGTTCCTTCTCGGTAGGATCCATCGCCGTAATAAGCGAGAAACTTACATCCTTTGGCAATTGGTTGATGGCGTAGGCAAAATAAAAAGAGGTGCCGCCAGCCATGTAAACCGTACTGTTCGGGGTCACGATTTTATCCTTTGTTACGTGCCCAATACAACAAATATCTTTCATTCTTATTACATTTTGCGGATGCAAAGGTACTGCAAATCGGGAATAATACAAAAAAAAATGAGAATTATTTTGTTTTGTTCGCATTTTAATGTACCTTTGCATCGATAAAAAGCAATTTTTAAAATATTATCTAGAACAGATATAAAGAAACATTATGTGGTTTGATAATTTAATCAACGTGCATTCGGCGGTGCAAGGCATCGTCATCCTGTCTTTGATTTGTACTATGGGTCTTGCCCTCGGCAAGATTCATGTCAAAGGAATCTCCCTTGGCATAGCCTTCGTATTCTTCGTGGGTATTATAGCGGGTCATCTCGGACTCTCTATTGACCAGAATATGCTGGAGTTTGCAGAAAGTTTTGGTCTTACCATGTTTGTGTATGTGCTGGGTCTTTATGTGGGTCCTAACTTCTTCGGTTCGATGCGCCACGAAGGCATTTCGCTCAATTTGTGGAGTCTGGCTGTCATCCTGGTGGGAACCTTGTTCTCGCTCGGTTTGTGCTGGATTCTACCAATCAGTCTGCCTGATATGATGGGCATCCTGTGTGGCGCCACGACCAATACGCCTGCCCTTGGTGCTGCCCAGCAGGCGTTGCAGCAGTTGGGCTTGCCTAGCGAAGGTGCGGCTCTGGGCTGCGCCGTCACTTATCCGTTGGGTGTAGTGGGCGTTATCCTGGCGATGATGCTCTTGCGCAAACTCTTTGTGAAACCGGAAGATCTGGAGATTCGCAAAAATGATGATGACGACCATACGTCTATCGGACAATACGTAATCGTGAATCCTGCCCTGAACGGAAATACCATCGCAGAGATTACGATGATGACGCATCGCAAGTTCATCATCTCCCGTGTGTGGAGAGGCGAACAGGTAATTGTTCCTCAGGCTGATACGGTACTTCATACGAATGATAATGTGCTCGTGGTTACCAATAAGGATGAGGTTTCGGCGATGCAGATTCTCTTCGGAAAGAAGGTAGATAAGGAGTGGAATAATGATAAGGTAGACTGGAATGCGATTGATGCGAAGGTTGAAAGCCGCATTATCGTTGTAACCCGTCCGGGACTGAACGGCAAGCGCCTGGGCAGTCTGCAGATGCGAAATTCCTATGGCGTGAATGTGAGCCGAGTGCTTCGTGGTGATATCCGTCTGCTTGCTACAGATGACCTCCGTCTGCAGTACGGCGACCGACTGACGGTAGTTGGCGACCCTACGAGTATCGACCATGTAGAGCAGTTTCTGGGTAATGCCGTAAAGACCCTGAACGAGCCGAACCTCGGCGCTATCTTCCTCGGAATCATTCTCGGTCTAGCCATAGGAACCGTTCCTCTGGATATTCCTGGAATGACGGCTCCTGTGCGTCTGGGTATTGCCGGTGGTCCTATCGTGATGGGTATTCTGATTGGTGCGCTGGGGCCTCGTGTGCATTTCATCTCTTACATGACGCGAAGTGCGGGTCTGATGCTGCGAGAACTGGGTCTTGCCCTCTATCTCGGTTGCCTGGGTTTGGCGGCTGGTGGACAGTTCTTCGAGACGGTGGTTCGTCCGGAGGGTTTGATGTGGGTAGGCATCGGTTTCCTTATCACGGTTGTACCTGTGGTTATCGTAGGTTTCATCATCCTGAAGACCAAGAAGTATGACTTCGGCAGTATTTGCGGAATCCTCTGTGGAAGTATGGCGAATCCGATGGCTTTGACTTACGCCAACGAGACGCTCGACGGTGATACGCCAAGCATCAGTTATGCTACGGTTTATCCGCTCGGCATGTTTATCAGAGTGGTGATAGCCCAGGTTATCGTGATGTTCTTTGTCTGATATTCCGATGTTTTCATCTGTTTCTGCTGATTCTGTCATCCGCAGATATGAAGAAAGGCTGGTTTCGGTTAGAAATCAGCCTTTCTTGTTATAGTCATTTTCTTTCCCGTCATCGGGTGCTCAAATGTGATTTCTTCAGCATGGAGATGCAGTCTTGTTGCAGTCTCGTTGCCGTAGAGCGGATCGCCTATGATAGGGGCATTCAGACCCTCCTGATGAGCACAATGCACTCTCAGCTGGTGCGTTCTGCCTGTTTTCGGATAGAGCGCCAGGCGCAGATGGGTATCGTCAATACGCTCTAGAACCTCGTATTCTGTAATGGCTTCCTTGCCCTGTTCACGGTTTACAATCTGGCGTGGACGGTCTAGGAAATCTGCCATCAGAGGAAGCGAGATGTAACCTTTTCCGCTTTCTGTTTCTTTCAGAATCCGGTTGCACGATTCCTTGTCTTTTCCGCAAACGATGGCTACGTATTTCTTCTGAACCCGATGATTCAGAAACTCCTTTTGCAGACGATGATAGGCAAACTCGGTCTTGGCAATAATCATCAGTCCGCTTGTTGCCATGTCCAGACGGTGGACGATGAGCGGACCGGTAGCTTCCTGATATTTCCTGCGCATCAGAGTGTAGATGGATGGCTGGGCTGCATCTTTTCCGGGAACCGAGAGCAAACCATCGGGCTTATAGATGACAGCCAGTTCACGGTCTTCGTAGAGCGTTTCCACCTTATTATATATAGTAGCCTCGGTCTGTTGGGTTTCAAAGACCGTTTTAGGCAGCATCCAATGTAGTATCGGTTTGCATTTTCCGTTGCAGGCAGGATAAAACTGAAGATGATGCCTGATTTCTTCTTTCGGACTCTCTCCCCACCAGAACATCGCCATCTGCAGAGGCTTGTAGCCATGCTGGTAAGCGTATTGCAGGAGTTTCGGCTCGCAGCATTCTCCACTTCCTGCAGGTGGAATCTTAATCGCCTCGTCCTTGAAAATCTCCAGCAGATTCTTGCTTTCTCCTTCCGCATTCAGCATCTCGAATTTCGCAAACAGCCATTGCTGAAGTGCTTCTGATAGCTCTTTGCGGAGCTTTTTTGCCCTGTTCAAGTCCTTTTCGTAGACTTCGTATTCTGTTTCCAGCGCCGTCTTTTCGTTTATCGATTTCTTCAGTCTCTTCAGTTCAGCCTTCATAAACTGGCTCTCTTTTATCATCGCCTCTTCCTCTTCCTGGCTCAGAGATTTTCCAGCAGAAAGGGCTTCCTGTCGCCTTGCATCCCGCTTTTCCTTCGCTTCTTTTATCTTTGTCTGATAGTTTGCGATAACTTCTTGGCGCTTTTGCTGTAAATCATCAATCAGGCTTTTTGCCTTTTTCAGGGTTTCGTTGGCTTCAATCTGTCTGATTTGCTGGTTCAATTCCGAAATCTCAGCCTCATGTTTCTTGAAATATCCGTCGGGTTGGAGATAATCGAATACGGCTGGAACAAAACCTTCCCAGTCGCTCCTGCCGCCAATCTGTCCGCTATAAGCTCTCAGATAGCCAATCTTGCCATTGCCGGCTTCTACGATAAGTACGCCGAACATCTTTCCACGGTTTATTTCCTCCCGCCAGTCGTTTCGCTGTGAGAGTTCTGCCTGCAGATCCTTGCATGCTTCGATGCAGAGCGGATGAGGTTCGTAGCTGAATGGATTGTTCATCCTTTCAGGCATATTATTTTGTTCTATATTTTTGAATAAATGCATTTCCATGCTACAAAGATACACATTTAAACACGTTTTAGTTCATATTTTATTTAAAAAATGAGTTTTTCAGTTATTTTTTTTGTTTATTTGGATTTTTTGTTGTACTTTCGCAACTGAAACATAAATTCATTTAAATAGTCTATCATGGTAAGTGTATATAGAAAGATAATGATGATGCAGATTAAGAACGGATTGTGCCTTCTGTGGCTATTCGTTCTGATGCTGCTGTTTGCCGCTTGTTCTCATCGGCAGAAGGGTGATGAGTCGTGGCATAAAGATATCGATGAATTTGTGTCCGGTCACCAATCTCTCATGCAGAGTCATCCTGATTCGATGATCATGCTGATAAGAAATTTCAAATGTGAAGGTAATCCCGACAAAAGCGATCAATGGAAAAAATTATTAATAGCTAAATGTTATTATATGAAGGGGGCTGATGCCCAATGCCAGTCGTTGATAGATTCGGTTAACGCTTATTGCAAACAAACTCCTGACAACAGAATTCTTTCTTATGCTGATAATCTGCAAGGCATACTTTTGCTGGTTTCCGGCAAGAGGAAGGAGGCTTTAACTTATTATGAGAAAGCTTATCATGAAATCATGAACCTTGACAGTTGCGGCGAGGCGATTGATGTATGTATCAATATTGCTGATGCGTCCAGACAGATGGGTAAGCTGGCGGATGCTTCTTCCTGGTACCGACGTGCCTATTTCCTGGCAGATTCTCTGAATCAGCATGAAGCCCAGAACAGTATTCTCTCAGGACTGGGACAGGTTTATAATGATTTGCAGAACTATCAGCTGGCGCATCATTATTTCCAGAAGGCTGAACGCCTGTATCCGCCAAAGAATCCGAAAGATGTTCATTTCTTTTACAACAGTTGGGGAAATGTGTACAGCAGTCAGGAAAAACCGGCTGAGGCTCTGAAATGCTTCCTGAAGGCTCAAAAGGCTACACGGCAGATGGAACAGCCCCTGTCGACGGCTATTGTTGATGCTAATCTCGGACAGACTTATCTGGAGCTCAACCGGTTGGATTCTGCACAGAAATATCTGACTCTTACCACGAAATTCTTCTTTGCCCAGCCCTCCATGCAGAGCGATGTACAGTTCTATGTGGATGGGTTGAATGCATCTCTGGCTCTGAAGCAGGATAGTCTGGCGAAGGCTACTGAGATTTTGAACAAGCCATACGATCTCTCCAAGATGTCGCCTAATTATCTTTACCTTTATCATAAGGGACTGGCGGCTCTTTGTGAGCGCAAGGGACAATATGCCAAGGCTCTGCAATATCAGAAACTGATGAATCAGTACGACGATTCGCTCCGTAATGCCACGATGGTTTCGAATGTTCAGGAGAATGAATTGAGATTCAAGCAGGATACGGCCATCGTTCGCCGTGATTTATCCCTTAGCACCACGCAAGCAGAGGTAAGATCCTTTAGAGTCATTCTGCTCCTGATTATCGGCTTGCTGGTAATGAGCGTATTGGCTCTCATCGCTTTCCTCCGTTACAAATGGTTGCGCAACAAGCATCAGCATCATGAGGAGATGAACCGGATGATGGCCCTGAAGATGGAGAATGTGCGCAATCGTTTCTCGCCTCATTTTGTTTTTAACGTGCTCAATATCTTCGTCTCGAATCTTCCGAAGGGGGTTGATGTCAAACCGCTTCAGCTCCTGATACAGGTACTGCGTGCCTACTTGCTTTCTTGCGATAAGATGGCGGTAAGTTTGGAAGAAGAACTGCAGATGGTGACGAACTATTCTACTCTTCGCCATGAAACCAATCCGTTCCTTCCGATGCCTCAGTTCCATGTTGCCAAGGATGTGGATATGAAGCTCATGCTGCCGTCTATGATTATCCAGATTCCTGTAGAGAATGCCTTGAAACATGCTTTTGTGGGAATGGAAGAGACGGAAGATAAGCCTTTGCTGGATGTAAATATCTGGGTTGAGGACGATATGCTCCGCATAGATGTTACAGACAACGGGTGTGGAGATTCGGGTACCGTTGGCAAGAAAAAGAAAAATTGTGCTGCCAGTACGGGAACCGGATTGAGAATTCTGAACAGTACCATCGAAATGCTTAATGCAAGCAACGAACGCAAGATGTTCTTCAAGATGCAGAGCAACAGAGGAGCATCAGAAGAGGAGGGTGGTACCAGGAATAGAGGAATGTGTGTAAGTATCGGAGTTCCATGTAATTACGATTATAATGTCTTTAAGTAAGAAACTTTTCATAGGAATTTAAAACGAAATAACATGCAAGCAATGCAAGATAGAATTAAGGTTGTGATTGTGGACGATGAACCACAGAGCATCCGTAGGTTGCAGGACGATTTGGCAACTCTGGAAGATTTTGAGGTGATTGCCACATCCTCTTCGGCGGTATCGGCAAAGAATCTGGTGATGAGCATACAGCCCGATGTGCTGTTCATCGATGTTGAAATGCCTGGGCAGACGGGTTTTGAGGTGTTGCAGTCTCTGAGAGAAGAAATGCCGATGGAGCTCATCGTAGTATTCTACAGCGCCTTCGATAAGTATATGATTGATGCGCTCAGGGCCTCTGCCTTCGATTTCCTGTTGAAACCTTATCAGCAGGATGAGTTCGGACTTGTAGTAGACCGAATCCGGCAGAAAATGAAAGATGGAGATGATGTGGATGAAGATGCTTCTTCCGTTCCTGAGTCCTCTTCCTGTTCTTCTGAATCAGCCTTGGCTTCTCAGAAGGCTCAGGATTTTTCGGAAATGAATGGGTTGCTGGGAACAGCAGCCAAGCGTCTTGCCATTCAGACCATTTCGGGTTTATTGATGTTGAAGCCCGATGATGTGTTCAGTTGCACTTTTGATGAGGCTACTCATCTTTGGCAGTTGAAGTTGTCGAATGGTCAGGTTTATAAATTGAAGAAGCAGGCCACGGCAAAGACCATCCTTTCCATGTCGCCTTCTCTGGTTCAGGTTCGTCAGGACTGCATCATCAATCTCGACTATCTTCTCAGCATTGAGAATTATACGCTCCGTTGCATCTTTTCTCCTCCTTTCGACCATGAGGAAATCACGGTTTCCCGCCGCTGTTATAGAAAATTAAAGGATCAGTTGGAGATATTGTAGAAATAGGGAAAAAGAAGAGGGTGTGCAAGATATAGTCTTTGCACGCCCTCTTCTAGCTCTGGTTTATAGCAGGGGTGTCATATAGAGTGGCAGATATACTATCCCATCTTTTTCCGCTAAGTCTGAGGTGTGAATGACGTAAGGAGTCGATAGGTAATATGTCGTGCCCCATCAATGAGTAATGCGTTCTGCCCATTATCGTCTGATTTCCATCTTAATAATTGACTATAGATTTTACGTCTCATAACTTCCTGGTATTCTTGTTGTTGCACGTATCCTAGCTTTCAAAGTGCTGGATTTTACACGTTTCCTAGGTTTTGTAATCTTATATTTTACACGTTTCCTAGGTTTCCGTAGGTGCAAAAATACACATTTCCTAGGATAAGGCTATGCTTTTCCCTGAGAATCTTGTCGTTTTTAATGTCTTTTACGTTAATATCAATGATGAGGGACCAAGATAGCATAATATGCTGGCAAACCATTTCTGTATACGCCCTTATAAGTTTTTTTTCTCTTTTTATCCCTCACATCCCTCACGTTTTCTCTTTCTAAATATTTAATCGTTTGATAATGAGGTGATTGCCTCTCTTGTAAGGCGTGATGAATAGCAGAAATGTTTACAAAATCCATCACGTTATCCATCACTTATTGCCTTTATCCATCACGTTTTTCAGCTTATCTTCTTGCTAAAATCGTTTTTTTAATGCACGTGATTCGGGACAAGGATGAAAGTTTTCGGGACAAAGCTTGCATTTGGCTTTAAAATTTTGTATCTTTGCAGCAACCAAGTTACATGGGGCTGTTGCTTATACCACAGTTGCCCCGTGTTTCTTTGCGGAGAGTTGACAACACAGATTCCACAATGGCTTTAACCACTGCGAAACCTAATGTTTAATTTAAAATTTATTTTTTATGGAATTAAATCTTAATGATCCTGCGTTTATCAAAAGTCTGGTAGATTATCATTGGATGTACTGCTTCAATGCCGATTGTCCTCGGGCAGCAGAATGCATCCGATTCATCTCGGCAAAGTTCAAACCCGATGATGTTACTGCCGGAAATGCTGTTTATCCCGATGCTAACCTCCATGCATCTTGTTCCCATTTCATGCGTGTGTACCAGTTCAAGGCAGCATGGGGATTTTCCCATCTCTACGACCAGGTAAAACATGTCGAAATGCAGACCATCAAGTACCGCATCATGGATGTTCTGGGCAACCGTACTACCTATTATCGTGTACATCGGGGGGAGAAACATCTTACGCCGGAAATGCAGGAGCAGGTGAAGAAGGTCTTTGCTGAATATGGTTATGGGGAACCTGCCTATGATCATTATGCAGAAGAAATCGGATTCGTTTACGAATAAAGCAGAATCCCCTGCCGATGTATCGAAAGCGGGAATGCGACGTATCGGTTTGTTCCACAGGGTGAAACAGAGTGTTTCTCCGCTTGAAACAAACTGTTTCATAGTATGAAATAAAGTGTTTCGTATCGATAAACTTTTTAAAATGACAGACAATGAAATTTACCATAACACATAGAAATAAAAAGAACCAGCTCCTGGTAAGTACCAAGAGTCTGGAACGTTTCCTGGGGCGCATCGTAAACGATGACGCCAGGAATACCGTGGAGAACTTCCGTGAATATGTACCTTATCTCACGAATGGTTATGATGGGTATAAGGATATGCCAACCTGGATGCATGTTCACCCTGCAGCAGAATTTCAGAAATCGGAGAATGGACTTCTGAAGATGAAGAAAAACAACGGCGTTCTGCTGCTTACGTTTGTTGATATAAATGAGGATGGAGGTGTGGATGCCATCAAGCAGAAAGTAGCCAGTCTGCCTTCTACTCTTGCAGCCTTTGTGGGAGCCGATGGCATCAGTCTGCATGTTCTGGCGAAATATGCGCTGGCAAAGGGGACGTTACCTGATGAGGAGGTTGCAGCCGACAGGATTTACAAGCAGGCCTTCCTGACCTTTGCTCCGCTTTATCAGGTGCTAGTAAAGGCAAAGATGCAGATGCCCGAGCCTTCTATCTTTTCCGATTTCCTGATGACAAGAGATTCTTTTCCTTATTATCGTGAAGATGCCTTGCCCCTGACGTTGAATGAAGTCTTTCATGGCGCAGAAAAACCGGTGGAGAGCGTTGATGAGAAGGAGGCTGACCACTTTTCCGGAGGTGTGGATAACGACAGTAAGGAGTTGAGTGACAATATCATGAGTATGATCGGATTTCTGTGTAAGAAATATGATTTCCGTTATAATTCGGTAATGAAATGCACAGAATATAGGCCGAAGGAAAAGGATTATTGGGGCTATCAGCCTGTGGATGCCCGTGTGCAGAAGCGCATGACGCTGGAGGTACAGCTCGCCAACATCCGTGTGAGTATCAAGGATGTGCGCAATTATCTGGAGTCGGATCTTCTTTCTACCTATAATCCTGTAGAAAACTTCCTGTTCAAGTGTGAGGGGAAGTGGGACGGCAAGGATCATATCCGTGCCTTGGCGCACACGGTGCCTACTGATAATCCTTATTGGGAGGATTGGTTCTATACCTGGTTCCTGGCGATGGTTGACCAGTGGCGTGCTTACAGTCATCGCAAATACGGCAACTCTGTGGCACCACTTCTCATCTCCAAGCAGGGCTACAACAAGAGTACTTTCTGCCGGTCTCTGGTTCCGCCGGAGTTGCAATGGGGGTATAATGATAATCTCGTATTGTCAGAGAAACGGCAGGTGCTTCAGGCGATGTGCCAGTCGCTGGTTATCAACCTGGATGAGTTCAACCAGATTTCTCCTCAGGTGCAGCAGGGATTCCTGAAGAACATCATCCAGTTGCCGAGTGTCAAGATAAAGCCTCCGTATGGCAGTCATGTTCAGGAGTTTCCGAGAATGGCATCTTTTATCGCTACGAGCAATATGGAGGATATCCTCTCCGATCCTTCCGGTAATCGCCGGTTTCTGGGTGTAGAGCTCACGGGACCTATCGATGTGAGTCAGCGTCCGAATTATGAACAGCTTTATGCGCAGGCGCTTTCTGCATTACGGGCAGGCGAGAAGACTTATTTTGATGCGGAGCAGACCCGACTGATTATGGCGAACAACAGGAAGTTTGAGGTGATTTCGCCGGTAGACCAGTATTTCGATCTCTATTTCGACCTGACCGATAATGCCGAACAGGGCGAGTATCTTACGGCGGCCGAGATTTTCCAAGAGCTGAAGAGTCACATCGGTTCATCGTTGAAGTTGAACAGTCTCATAGCCTTCGGCCGCAAGCTTTCTCAGATGCCAACCATCCATCGCAAGCGTTTCAACGACGGAATGCGGTATCTGGTAGTAAGCGGCTCCGCATTTATACCATTGTAGTCTTCTCATTTGTTCGTACCTTTGCACCATAATTTTAAAATCACATGAATTATGACAGCAAACGAACGTTATGAGAAGGCTTGGGATTCCTTCTTGGTCTATCTGAGCCGAAATCCCAAGGCCCAACTTACCCCTTTCTTGAAGGAAAGACATGTAAATCATCGCACCATGAAGAACTGGATGTGCGAAAAAGGATATTCTGTTTTGCGTGCCAAAAAGGAAATCCGCCAAGCCCAGGAGGCAGCCCGCAGAGAAAAAGCAGAAGCATCTGC
>OGFF01002541.1_pt1 | contig 15516 bp, 10 predicted proteins | sample 1570751 | NCBI WGS metagenome assembly OGFF01 (sample SAMEA2581951, study PRJEB24529) | metagenome | biome: Human gut stool | place: China | collected 2011 | reverse complement strand
CGCCCGGTGGAGCGTTGTATTATAACAAGGAGAAAGTGGATAAGGATGAAGCCGAAGTGCTCCTCTGGCAGAAGATGCTCGAACCATACGATAAATGCGGACGCCTTGACATTGACGCCTGCATGGAGAGCTTCATGCCGTATCTCGAAGCCAACCGCAGGACTACGAACACGGTTTTCCATGCCTCGCTGAACCCTTCACCGGAGGACAGGCTGACAGACGAACAGCTCCGGAAAATCGCCTGTGAGTACATGGAACGCATGGGTTACGGCGAACAGCCTTATATCGTTTTCAAGCACAAGGACATTTCCAGAGAGCATCTCCATATCGTGTCACTGCGTGTCGATGAGCAGGGCCGCAAACTCCCGCACGATTTCGAGGCCCGGCGCTCGATGGAGATTCTGCGTGACTTGGAGCGGAAATACGGTCTGCATCCGAGCGTCAAGGGACAGAAGCTGACGGATACCCCCGGACATCGAAAGGTGAACTATAAGGCGGAGAACGTTAAACTACAAATTTCGCCTGTCGTCAGGTCGTGCCTGCGGAGCTACAAATGCTCATCCTATGGAAAGTTTCGCACATGGCGGGTATTCTCTATGGAGCCCTGACCGATGACGGCTATGGTGTCGGAACGCCGTTCAAGTCGAGTCGTATCGGAAAGGATATCGGCTATAAGGCCTTCAAAGTATTACGGGATGTCGAAAGACAAACTGAAAGAACCGGGAGCGCTCGACCAACGGCGACAAACAGTCAAAGATGCCATGAGCCCGCATAACACGCGGGAAGAGTTCCGGCGGCTGCTCAAAACGGAAAACATCGACGCAATCTTCCGCATCAATCCGATTGGCAGAATCTACGGCGTGACGTTTATCGACCACAATGCAGGTATCGTCGCCAACGGATCGGTACTGGGAAAGGAGTTTTCAGCCAATGTCTTCAACGACTTGTATCCGGCACCGAAAGAGGGATGTCAGGTTGCAGAACAGCGATATTCGGAACGAAAACTCGACCCGCAAAGTCATACGACCAATCCCCTGACCGAAGCTGCCGACACCCTATTGGATTTGGCTGATACGAAGGCGTATGAGGAACAGCAAAGGATAATACAGAGGCGAAAAAACGAAAACCGCATCAATAACATATTGTTTATCGTATAAATCCTTGAAATTAAAACAAGTATGTCGGTTTGAAACATATTCGACCGAAGATGTCTGACTTACGCGTTATCCGGTTCATGCCGTATTCTTTTTTTTTGGGGGGGGGAAGACGAAGGGTGTCGACGCCCGAACAAGTAATGTAATACTATAGAAAGAGGCAATACCAAGAGCATGCCGAGGAACATGTCGTCATATTCCCGGTATTTCACGAGTAATCCTGCGAAAAATCCTCCCAATGCAATCCCGAAATCGAAAGCCACGAAAAACGTAGAGCTTGCGGCACCTCGTCTTTCGGCAGGCATGACCATGGTCTGCAGGGCAGGCTGCACAGCTCCGAAACTGTATCCCAGCAGTGCTGCCAACAGCAGGTAGCACGGTATGTTGTGCGCGAATACCAGCAGAAGTATCCCGGTGATAATGGCTGCATTTCCTGTGTACACCAGTCGCGCCTCACCGGACTTACCACCACACGCCCCAATAGTATCCGAGTGGCGACCGTGGCTACGGCAATGCCGATGAAATAAATACCTTCGCTGGGCAGACAGTGGAGTACGGCATAGATCGCGACATATACCTCGACTACTCCGTATGTCATCATGAAGAAGAGTTGTGTAACAGCGGCCCGGACCTCGGTTCGAACAATTCGCCGAGCTTTAACGGCGTGTCGACTGTGGCGATGCCTGCCGAGATGAAATACCCCATCGGGACGAACGCCACTCCTGCCAGTCCGCATATAAGGACGAGGCGACGGCCTTGAGTGTCGACGAGCCATCCTACGAAGGGTCTCGACAGGATGGGCGCGATGCTGAACAACGCTGTTGCCAAATCTATGGTACGGCATCTCCGCCCAGAGAGGAGATAAAAAAGGGGAACGTGGGCAGCAGCGCATGAAAGTTAACGAAAATGAGGAAATTAACCAGGCATGTCTTGATGAAAGAGCCGATCCATAGTTTGGGAAAGTCTTCCGTTCTGTTCATATTGCTATTAACAAAAAAGGGTCAAATCAGGTCTCTAAAAATACAGCTCTGATTAATTAAGATTTCGATCTTTTGCACAGAGACAAAATATTCAGAGTGGATTATTTTACGGAGTTTTTCCGTATTAAGGACTATGAAACAGAGCAATCAGGATGCAGCCAAGGTGCCTTCTATAGTCTGGCAACTAAAATTGGCCTTATTATGTACGATTTTCGCCCTGTGAGGAATGAGGTCTGCGTATATTTGAAATATCATTTGGAACTTGCCGTATCTGGTATTTTTGAACGTCGAGAGGGTTCCAATGACACCAACCTTAAATTTCAACCTCAAATTATGGAGAAACTGCGACTCTTAACACTTTTATTTTTGACGGTGGTTATCGCGGCCTGTCAAAAAGATCCCACGCAGAATGGATCGTCTGATCCGGATGTGGTCTCATTCCAGGGATCGGTTTCATTCAAGACTGTGGACCCGGCTGAAAAAGGGCTTGATCTGATCTGGAATGCCGATGTAGACCGGATCGGGCTGTTTGCAGCCGACGGCGAGACCGTCGAGCATGCCAATATTTATTATGCGGCCTTTTCATCGGCGGCAAATACGCAGTTCGTCTGTCCTTCGCAGGACCGGCGAATCGTGTGGAGCGCCGGTGCTGCCTCACGCGATTTCTACGCCTATTATCCTTATCGTACGACATACGATGATTTGACGGCTGTTCCGGTGGCGATTGCTGCGAAACAGAAAGGAGCGCCGGGCGCTACGAAGCATCTGAAACAACTGGTCAATTTATATGCCGTGAGCAAGGGTGTGAAAGATCCTGTCGAAACCGTATCCTTGCCATTCGAAAGCGTTGCTGCGGTCATCGAACTCCGACTTGCCGCCGACCGGACATTATCGGATGTCAAGAACATAACGTTGCGCAGTATCGACGGCGGGATATTGGCTTTCGAAACGGGGTCGCTGAATCTGCGGAACGGGGCGGTAACACCCGGAGAGCAGACGGCAGCCGAGATAAACTATGAAATCGAAGGACAAGCGACGATTTCACGCACGCCGACGAGCTTTTTCCTGGCTGTGAATCCCGTAGAAGCTGGAAAAACGCTGGAAGTGCTGGTCGATTACGGAGAAAAGCATCTGTCGCTGGGATCGGTGACCGTTCCCGAAACCGGAATTCCTGCCGGACGGTTGACCATATTCTCATTGGGTTACGAATTTCCACAGCGCATCGCGGAGGACTTGAGCGCTAACGGTACGGCGAACACTTATCTGATAACCAAACCCGGTACGACCTATAAGTTCCGTGCAACGACCAAGGGCAACGGGGCGCCGCGCACCTACTCGTACTCGGTAGACGGCCATCCGGTAACCAAATCCTACTCCGAGACTGATCTGGCTATCAAGCCTATGGTGGCAAAACTCGTGTGGTACAATTCGCCGAAAACGGCCGACGGCTGGGTACGCGAAAGCCCCGTGACTATCGAATCCGTAGAGTATGACGACTGGGAAGGTAACGTCTACTTCACTACCCCGGCCGAGTTCGTTCCCGGCAATGCCCTGATTGCAGCTTATGATGCCGGCGGCGAAGTCCTTTGGAGCTGGAATATCTGGGCTGTCGAGAATTACGATTGCGACGCCGAAGCGCGACAGGTCGGCCGTTATATGATGATGGACCGTAATCTGGGCGCCATGGCGGGACGCGAGGCGATGAACTCCTCGGATAAACGCGTTGCGGCTTGGGCTTTAGGCAACTATTATCAGTGGGGGCGCAAGGACCCGTTCCCGGCAGCTGCGGAGTACGACGACACGGGATTCGGCAGCGAGATGTACTGGGGACTTCCAACTTATACGCCTATCGAAGAATTGCAACAGGATTATTCCTCCGAGAGTTGGGGCGCCCGGAACATGATGTTCGGCAAGATCGGTGCAAATAACGCCTATGCCGTGGGTGACAAGACCGTCGATGACGCCGTTGCCCTGTCGGTGAAATATCCCTACCGTTGGATGGCCAAAGAGGTCAGCGGTGTTCAGGCCGACAACTGGTACACCCCTTCTTATTCGTGGTTCAATAATACAGGTTCGGCCGAGAATCAGACCGGATGGTTCTGGTTGTGGGGAAGCGAATACGTCGGCGACAATCTGAAGAGCATTTACGACCCGTGTCCCGCGGGCTGGAAAGTGGCGCCGCCCGAAGCCCTCGATTTCGCCCTCGGCAGCGTTGCGGAACTCGATGAAAAACCGTTCGGGCGTTACTCTCGTGCATACGATCTCTATTTCCCCTATACCGGACAGCGGCAGTCGGCCTTCAACGGCAGCCATATCCGTTCGCTCACCAACAAGATGCTCGTGCTGACCAGTTCCAGTGCCAGCGGCAACTATTACCCGGTCCAGGGTGGCCTGGGCGGATATTCGTCCTACAACTCGTATACGGGAGCCGGCTACCAGCTGCGCTGCGTTCGCGAGCAGACGACGGCAATGCCCAAAGGGCGTCTGGAGGGTCCGCGAGCCGTATTGATCGGCAACTCCATTACGGAAGTATGGCAGGGACGTACCGACAACAAGACCTTCTTTTCCGACAACGACTACCTGCCCAAGGGCATCAGCGGTCAGACCTCGCTCCAGATCAGCGCGCGTTTTTACAACGACGTAATTGTCAACGATCCGGCGTGCGTGGTTATCGCCTGCGGGGTCAACGACCTGGCTGAAAACGACGGCCAGCCCTGCTCGATAGAACGAGTTTTCGCAGACATCCGGCTGATGGCCGAAACAGGCGCTGCAAGAGGTTTCAAGGTAGTCATTGGCTCGACGCCCCCGGCCAACCGGATCTGGTGGCAGAGCGAGGAGTGGAATGCCGCTCATGCCGATCTTGGACAGCGTGTTGTCGAGTTAAACAGGCTGCTGAAACAGTATGCCGAAGAGAGGGGCTTCGTTTATGCCGACTACCATTCTGCGCTCAAAGACGATCAGAACGGACTGAAACTCGAATACTCCTGGACACCGGACGACCGTGTGCATCCCAGTGCGGCAGGTTATGCCGTAATGGAGAAAATCCTTAAGAAAGCCGTCGACAAAGCACTCTTCGATCCAAATGCAACTGACGGCGACGGACAGATTGATGACCTCGACAAATGGGAAGGCTGGGAGTAACCTTAAAATATTTAGAACACGATGAAACGAAACTATATAATTCTGTTGGCCGCCTTGCTGACGGTCGCATGCGCCGGAAACGGCGACACCATGTCGCCGACACCGCAGGAGGGCGAGATCCTTTTCTCGGGATCAACTGTCGGTCCCAAAGTCCGGACCTCCTATGAGGATACGGAAACAGCGCTCCGGGTGAACTGGGTCAAAAACGATCTGATCGGCCTTTTCGCCGAGTCCGGCGGCAAGAACCTGGGAGCCAATTTCGCCTACAAGGCGGCTGTGTCGGGAGCGACGAGCGATTTTACAGCTGCTTCCCGGCTCAATGTGATCCGCTGGGCTGATGAAACGTCCGACCACGATTTCTATGCCTATTATCCCTATACGGAAATGGCCGCAGCCGATGTAACGGCCGTTCCGGTGTCGGTTCCCGCCGTGCAGACCCGTTCGGAGAGCGATCCGCTGGCGACCCTGGCGGCTCACGATTTCCTCTACGCCGCTGCGCGAGGGATCAAAAAAGCGGACGACGCTGTCAACCTGCAATTCAAACACCTTTTCTCAGCGCTCGAAATTCGGCTGACGACCGACCTGCGTGCGAAACTCGAGGGGGTGATTTTCCGCTGCGTTTCGAACGAAAATGCCGCCGTGTCGATGGAGAATGCCACGGTCGATCTGCGCACGGGCGAGATGAACGTTTCCGAGGCTGTGGTTTCCAATGCCGTGCGGCTCGACTGTGCGGGCAATACCTCCGATACCGAGGCGCTGGTGCTGCACCTGGTCGTAACGTCCGGACACGCCGGTGAGACGTTCGAAGCAGTCGCTCTCGTCAATGGGAAAGAGTACGTCTTCGCCACCGTGAAGGCTCCGGCCGACGGCGGTATTCCGACGGGCAAAACGGTGGTCGTCGAAGGAGAGGCTACGCTCGACCCCGAGGATGCGCTTCCCGTCATCGATTTGAGCGCAGACGGTACAGCCAACACCTATTATGTCAATGCGGCCAATACATTCTATCGCTTCCGTGCCGACGTGAAAGGTAACGGCAAGGCGCTGACTTGCGGCGACCTCTCCTACACGGAGGAGGATCTCAAAATCGAACCGAAAGCCGCCCTCGTACTGTGGTACAATTGTTTGCAGACGAGCTATTTGCCATGGATACAGGCGTCGCCCGTGGTGCTCAGCAGCGTGAAATTCAAGAAAGATGGCTATATTTATTTCGATACGCCCGAAACTTTCGTCAACGGCAATGTGGTGATCGTGGCGATCGACAAGGAGCTCGGCTATGATCAGATCGAAGCCGATGCGGACAAGCGCATTACGAACGCCGAGGTGCTCTGGAGCTGGAATATCGTTTTCTCGGAGGGGTATGACCCCGACGCTGCGGAGAACTGGATCGTGAAAGGCGGCTATACATGGATGAATCGAGATCTGGGAGCTTTGATTGATCCCGAACAAGCGTATATCGGCGGTCAGCTGAACAATGTCGCTTTGGCCTCGACCACGGGCAATTGTTACCAATGGGGACGCAAAGACCCGTTCCCTGGCTTGCCGGACTATACGAGTGTACAAGTCAGTTATATGACCGGATTGTGGTTCGCTCCGGCCTATACGCCAATTCCCGCGTTGGACAGAGGGACTTTCGAAGCATGGGGCCGAGAGGCACATCATCAGATTATCGGTAATACGAAGGCGACGGTCGCCATCGACATCAACACGGCGCTCGGAACGGGTTATGTGTCGCAGGATGCATTCGACCTGGGCCGGGCCAACCCCCACCTCTGGCTTTACAAGAATGAAAATTACCTGACCGATAAGGCCGGATTGGCTGCCTGGGGTAATCCGTCGAAGGATGCGCACGGTGTAAAGACGATTTACGACCCGTGTCCCCGGGGCTGGAAGGTGATGAGCAGCCAGGCCTGGATAGCGCTGACAGACAATGAAACACCCGATGCCGTAGTGGCTACGACGATGCGCGGAATCCTGCTGGACAATAAGTGGTATTTTCCGCTGACCGGAGGTGCGCAGCATGTGCGCAACTCGGATGGGGGATCCAATGGCTATACCGGAAGTTGCGGTGTGGAAGTTTGTACGGCTTATTACATGGATGGCCCTGATTATTCCCCCTGGGGGCGGGTCGGAGCTTTCAAGGCTGCTCCGAACTACAAAGAAGGAGACAGTGTCACCTGTCAGTCTCAGAATACCTATTCCGACCGAGGGGCGTCGGTTCGCTGCATCCGGATTGACGAGTAGCAGACCTGCAACGGAAAAAGCAGCGGCATCGGAAGATGCCGCTGCTTTCGTATGGATGCCGACCGCCGTTTACAACAGAAATCCGACCGAAAAGAGAAACGTGTCGTTGAGCGGATTGAATTTATCGCCGCCCAAGCGCCATGCGGCGTCGCACCGCACGGGGCCTGCAATGAATCCGCAACCCAACGAAGCGTAATTGCCTGTTCCTTTGTTCTTATGACCGAAGTGGTATCCGCCACGCACGACACCGTGCCGAAAAAAGGTATATTCTGCCCCTGCAGCCAGACCGGTGATCCCTCCCCGGAACTGGTGGCTCAAATCGAGGGCGACGCAGAGCATGTGGTTCGAGCGAAAAGGCAGATGGAGCGAACCTCCGAGCGACCCGCGTATCGGCAGGCCACAGCGCTCTCCGTCGGAGGCTTTCACATCGGGGCCGATGTCGGCCAGCCGCAGCCCGACGATCCAGCGGGCACCCTCCACAGCGCGGAGCGTCCCGCGATAGGCCGCACCGATATCGAACGAGACGCCTTGCATCGGTTTCTCCCCGAATCCCTGATCGGAACGGACGTAACGGACCGTCAGCGAAAACGCTAGATTCCGGCCGATCCGACGGCCGTAGCCGACCTCCGCCGAAAGGTCTTGCGGACGGGCCGTTCCGGCGGGAAATCCCTGTTCGTCGGTCAACCCGACCGAAGGTCCGCGGAAATAACGCACTCCGGCCAACAGGGCGTTCCGCGAGTCGGGAGTATAAAATCCCCCCACGCCGTAAAGCACATTGGCGCTGTCGAAAGCCGTATTCCAAGGTCCGGAGAACAGGGCGCCTCCGGCATGTCGTTCGCCGATGAGACTTAACGCGGCATTGGCGTAAACGGCCAACGGATTGTCCGCAACTGCTGTCGCGGCCCCTGCCATACCGGCTGTACGGGCATTGGTTTCCAGGCCGAGGAACGGCATGATCCCGGCATCAGTGGTCTGGGCTTGCGCCGCATAACCGCCTGTCGCGAAAAGAAATGCCGCGGTAAAGTGTTTGATCGATTGGTAGATATACATGGTTTTGCGGTTATCGTTTGATGATATGGCTGTTGAGTTTGCGGCCGCGGCACTCGACCGTGCAGCTGTAAGTCCCGGGAGAAAGCCCGGATACGTCGATGCGCCCCGTGTTACCGTTGTCGCTGGCGCGGATCGAAACCTGCGTAGCGAGCACCTGCTGCCCCGCCGCATTGTGGAACCGGATGGGAAAATCGCCCTCGGCGTCCGGAATGCGTACGTTGAGTACATCACGGCATGGGTTGGGGAAAAGCTCCATCGCAACGCCCGTACCGTCGACGATCACCTGGAATTCCGAAGTCGCCGCGGCGCCGTCGAGGTCTCTTGCCGTTACGGTCAGCGTCGTGCAGCCCGCGGCGCAGGGCCGTACGAGCAGTTCCGAATTCTGTACGCGGCACTCCACGACCTTTTCCGCGGAAGGCGAAACGAAGTAGGAGAGCCGATCGCCCGGAGCATCGGCATCGGCAAAATAAAGTTGAAGATCGATGCTCCTGCCCGCTTTGTCGTCACTTTGCAGAAAGAGGTTCGGAATGGAAGCGGTTGCCTCGGGCGGGGTATTTTCTCCGGTCCGAACGGAGATGACGGCCGGGCGGGACGGAACGCCCGACGGACTTCGGCCGACGATTGCCAAGCAATAAATTTGCCGCGGTTCCAGCCCCTCGATTCGGCAGGCAAAAGTTTCACCGAGACTCGCATCGGAAGCAAAAGTGTGTCTGACGGCCGTAGCAGGAATGTCGTCGACCGTAGCGGCCGAAAATGTCCGGGTGTCGATGTAAACGTCGAATGATGAGACCGGACGCTCCAGATAGCATCGCGGAACACGCCACGACAGTTCCGCATGGGTGCGGTATCCCGAAACCGCAATCGTACGTTCGTCGACCGGATCCGGCCGGGTATCATAGAAAAGAACGTATTCGGCATCGACCAGTCCGTTACCGAGCATTCCGGCATACTCGGGATTGATCGTTTCCGTAAACTGCTTTCGGCCCGAACCCACGAGTATTTCCCGCAATTTCTCGCTGGTGAACCCCGGTCTTTGCACACCGAATGCGGCGACAGCCAAGGCCGCAATGCCCGAAACCTGTGGCGCGGCCATCGAGGTTCCTGCGGAGTAACCGTAACCGCCGTTCGTCGTGGTGCTGAAAACGCGAAATCGTTCGTCGCCGGTAGCATGGCCGCCCAAAGCCGCGAGATCGATCCACGAACCGTAGTTGGACCCGGCGACCTTACGGCCGTCGATGCCCAGCGACGCTACGGCCACCACTTTCTCGTAGGCTCCCGGGAACACCGGGTCGGAAATGCCGTCGTTGCCCGCGGCAAAAATGACGATGCCGCCTTTCATGGGACCTGTCTGATTGCCGTTCTCATCGCACCCGGCATACTTGATAAAATAGTCAATGGCTGCTTTGCCCGACTGCGACAAGTCCGGAAGACCGGGGACATAAGTCCAGCTGTTCTGGCTGATGACGGCCCCATGGTCGGCCGTCCAGACCATGATCTCCTCGATCGTCGCGGCATCGCGTCCCGGTTCGTCGAAAATCTGGCAACTCATCAGCCGCACACCGCTTCCGGGCGTTCCGTCGCCCCCCGCGATGCCGCAGACGCCGATGCCGTTGTTGTTGACGGCGCCGATCGTACCTGCGACATGCGTGCCGTGGCTGCTGGGGGTGATCTCCGTATTATGGCGGCAGAAGTTGTAGCCGCAGGCGCCCTGTCCGTCGCGCCAGATATTCGCTGCCAGATCGGGATGCGTATAGTCGATGCCGCCGTCCACCACGGCGACGACGACGTCTTTATGTCCGGTGCTGACGCTCCATGCCGGAAAAATGTTGAGGTCGGCCACGGCCGTCGATCCGACCGCAGCGCCCACCCGGTGGTAAATCCACTGATTGACCAGCAGCGGATCATCGAATCCGGGGTTTGCGACATTGTCCGAACCTGAGGTGCGGCTGAAATCGGCTTGCGAGACCGTCGCCCCGGCGGGAACCATACGCGGAACAGGTTCGATGCACTCGACTTCATCCACCCGGCCGAAGCGTTCCATGGCCTCGGCGACAGAAATCGCCCCGGAGAAATGAACGTCGTACCACAGATGAAGTCCGGCCCTGCGGCGGCGTTCGCGGAAACGGTCGCCATCGGAAAAGACACGCTGTACGGCAGTTGCCCCGGCACGGGTGGCGGCGGCATCGAATGCAGCGATTCCCGAGCCGGAACCGCTGCGGGTAAAGGCACGGGTGTCGAGTTCGGCTGCCGTTTCACGCAGCTTAATACGGAATACGCCGGGTATGTAAAACTCCTGCATCGGGGTTTGTCCGACGCCGGGAGCCGGGCCGGATTCCGGGTCTCTGGTACAGGCCGTCAGCAGGAGGAGCGTCAGAAAGAAAGAGAAGTGTTTCATCGGTTTTAAAGGAAAAAGGTCCGGAGCCGGCAGACGGCATCCGGACCGAATAAACATTTCTTAAGGATCACGGAACCAATTTGATGTCGAGAAACGAGTCGGTGCAAACGTAACAATCCGATGCCGAGGTAGGCCCCAATTGCCATTTGAAGGTTTGCACCGTCTGGTTCGGAAGTCCGAACAATTCACCCCGAAACGTGTAGGGGGCATAAAACTGCATGAGGCCGTCTGGCAGGTAGATGACGCTGACGGGATCATTGGCTTCGACCGTTTCGTAGACCGGTTTCCCATGTTCGTCCACCTTCGGCCGTCCATAATCGTCGAAGGCCTGTTGGCGATAACTGTAGCGGAACGACCAAACTTTGCTGGCGGCATATTGCCGGAAATTGGTCGTCAGCGTCGCGTTGGGCCGCGTGAGTGTCCCGATTTGTTCGCCATTGGCCATTACCTTGAATTCGGTCTCGGTGATCGCCAATTGGCTGCTGCGGATGGTTTCGAGGTAACTCTCCGGAGTGTATTGTCCCGAAAGCGGCGTCATGCGAATCCGGTTGCCGGTTTTAATGCCCCGCAGAATGATTTCATCGAAAGCCGGAGAGAGCGACATGAACGTGAATTCGTAATCTCCTTTCCATCCTTGGTAGCCGGCGCCGTTGTCTCCGGGAAACGAGAAGAAATGCAGATAATCGTTATGGGTTGCAAATTTCAGCATGGGACCGGTCGAGAATTCGATCCGATATTCCGATTCCGTGCGCAGCGGATCGGCTTCGACGAAAGTGCTCCCCTCGAACCAGGCCTTAACCATACGGTCATCCTGGAATTCGACGATATAAATCCAACCGCCATAACCGAGATTTTCGTCAGGGAAATACTCCATCACCCATGTCTTCCCGGCCTGCAATGCGAATTTGTAGCGTTCAAGCGTCTGCTCGATCCGGGTCGAGGTCGACTCGCTGAAGTTATTTTCCGAATCGTCGCATGCAACGGCTGAGAACAGCAGCCCAGCCAGTATTAATATATTGATTCTCTTTTTCATACATTCAGTTTAATCTTCAAGATTCGTCCAGTCGATGTCTCCGAGTTCGGAAAGACGGCGCAGGTAGATGTCGCTCCACTTCGCAACGTCCACGCCAAAATCGTCGCGGAGCCATGCGATGAGAATCGAGCGCTTCTTCTCGATTTTGGCGCGGCCGTCCGCGCTTTCGATCGAGGAGAGCATCGCCTTCCACTCCTCTTCATTCATGCTGATCAGGCGTCCGCCCGTTTCGGCGATGTCCTCTGCGGGACTCGAACGTGCATACTTCGAAACGAAGCCCAGCTCCATGTAGTCATTACCGCTTTGGGCATACTTGTCACCCACGTAATCGCTTTGCGTAATGGTATCGTAGTCGCTCGGTACGGGATATGTACCATCGAGGATATGCATGAACTCGTGAAGCATCGTTCCGGCGATTCGTTCGCTGTCCTTTTCCCGGTCGAAAAATTTTACGCCGAGAATATTGATTTGAAGGCCATTTTCAGCCGATGCCAGCACGGTGTTCCCGGTGCTGCTGATCTCAAAACTGCCCACCAAATAGAGTACCCGCGGGAAATAACTCTTTGCGAAGAGCAATGGATCTTTCTGATCGGACATCAGTTCCGCCATGGCGTCAAGCGTCGAGTATTTGATCAGTTTGGCCACCTCGATCGATTTGTCCACGGGCGGCGGCGAGACCCAGTAGTTGAAGTGGGTTTCGCGGTCAGGCATGCGGTATTCGAAACGAATGTTGTAAGGTTCCGTATAGTGCCGGTCGAGCCAGAAATCGAACTCGGTCTTTTCCTCGGCGGGATCGACAAAGATGCTTTTGCCGTCCGGTTCGTCCTTGTCGCATGAGGTCGTTGCGCCTGCGACAAGCAGAAGCAAGAACAGGGATATGATTGTCGGTTGCATAATTCAATATAAATATTTGGCGAATTGGTTATTGGCAGAACGGATGGTCAGGACGATTCTCATTGCGGGGATTCGCCTCCAATCCGGCTGTGATAACCTCTTGAGGCAGTTGGAGCGCACGTCGAAGATCTTTCTCGCCGAGCGTGGCCGCAACAGTGAATCCGGTTGTATTGTCATCGTTGTAGGCCGAGTCGTCGAAACGATCAATCACGATGCCGTAGCGTTTGATGTCCCCCCAACGCAGTCCGTCGGCGATGGTCTCAATGCGGCGGCAAAAGAGCGTGGTCTGAATAAGGTGCTCCTGTTCACCAGCCTCGACTGTAAAGCCGTGGGGATGGAGCGGCTTGCGCGATGTCGGCTCCAAAGCGGTGTATTCGGCGATGTATCGATCCGATGACGGATCACCGTAGACCTCGGCGATGCGTTCGCGGGTCAGAGATTCGATGCCGTTCTGTCCGACCAGATAGAAAGAGCCGATCCAGGCATTGAGGTCGGCAACGGCCTTGTCGTACTCCTTGAGATGGACATAGGCCTCTGCACGGCTCAACACCGTTTCATTGGTTGTGAACGCCACCATCGTCGAACGACCGATTCCTACGCCGGTTACCGGGTCGGTTACCTCCCACTGGTTGGGCCATTTGGGCATGTAGATCTTGTTGACATCGTTGTCCTGCCAAATGAAAGGAGGATGCTGGTAGACCTTTTCGATGCAGTTGTCCTTCCACCGGTCCCACGGACCGCCCATCGGCCGCTTCGCGCGGTAGGTCTCCCTCTTGGCGACGCGGTAGTTGTGAGTGAAGCGCGCGCCGGAGTTGCTCCAGGCGTTAAAAAGCGATCCGTTACCGGTCACCATGGGAATCATCAGCAGGTTGAACGAGTGTCCGACGCTGATGTAGTCGAGGGTGCGGACCGAGCCGTCCCAGGCCAGCTGCTTGACTGCCGCCCAGTCGCGCATGACGGTCGAAGGGGCACTGCCGAGGACCTCGGAGGCGTATTCGACCACCTTTTCCCACTTCAGATAATAGAGGTTGAAGCGCGTGGCAAAGGCATAGGCGGCGCTGCGGTTGAAGTGGTACTTCGGAACCGCATAGTTGGCATCGCTGACCAGAGGAAGCGCCTCCTCGATATCCCGGTCGATTTTCTCATATACCTCCTTGAGATTGTCCCGGTGATAAACCGGATTGAGCGTCGTTTCGGGAGCTTCCATGTAAGGGACTCCCAGGTATTCGCCACTTTTTTCAGGATGATAAGGGAGACAATAGAGCATCGTGAGGCAAAAATGCGAATAGGCCCGGCAAAGCAGGGCCTCGGCTTTGGCCGGAAGCAATTCTTTGGGCGTACCCTGTTTTTCGATCGCTTCCAGAGCGGTGTTGGCTGCGGCAATCGCGGAGTAGTAGGCCTGCCAGGTATTTTTGTTGCTATCGTTCTCGGCCTCGTTCATGTCCATCCAGTAGCTGTTGTGCTCCAGCAGCAGGCTGGTGTTAGGATTGTTCGCTCCCATGTCGTCGCAGTTGTCCGATGCAATTTCGCACATGCGGGTGAAACTGCGTGAAGGATAGGCCGACACGAGCAACCGGTTGATTTTGTCCGGCGTATCGAGTTCGGTACGGTTGTCGGGCAGTTCGTCGAGGAAATCGTTGCAGGCAGCGAGTGTGAGCGAACCGGCGCCGAGAAGCATTATGCGTGATATCAGTTGTTTGATTTTCATGGCGGAGCGGGTTTAGAAGCTGACACGAAGCGTCAGCGTGAATTGTTTGGGCATCGGTACTGCAACACCTCCCGTATTGAAAAACTCGGGATCCTGGCCTTGCAGCTTTTTGTCCGAATAGATCAAAAACGGGTTGGTTGCCTGGAATTTGAGCGACAATCCGCTCATGCGCAATTTCGAAGTGACCGATTGCGGAAAATCGTACGAGAGCGAAATCTCTTTCATGCGGATGAAATCGCCTTTGGCGACCCGTACATCAGAGTAATTGTAGGCGCTGTACGCGACATAGAGATTGGAAATATCGTTATTCTGTCGCGTGCTGGCGATAACCGGGACATTGGTCCGTCGTTCATCGCCGGGATTGAGGTAGCGATTGGCGAATTCCCGGGGCATGGCCGTCAGATCGGAATAACCGTTCGAGAAAATCGGATCGAGACGGACGACGTTTCCAAAGGAGTAGGTCATGAAGACGTTGAGCGTGAATCCCTTCCACTTAAAGATATTACCCAGGCTGCCCGTGATGGTAGGATCGACAGGACCTTCATAGACGAGGTTGCTCATATTCACAGTCTCCTGGAACTGGATGTTCGTCGAGGTAATGCTGCCGTCAGCGGCGAGGAACGTCGGGATGCCCATCTCGTTAAGTCCCTTGAATTTCAAGGAAAAGAGCGAACCGCGCGGCGTACCTTCCATCGAGTAACCTGTGCCGGTGATATAATCGATCATGCGCGTCATGGTTTTGAGTTTGGTTACCTCGTTGTCCATCCAGGCAAAGATGAAATTGGTCTGCCATTTGAAGTCTTTACGTTCGATATTGCGGGTGAAAAGCGAAAGTTCCACACCCTGCGATTTCATCTCCGCGACGTTACCCTGCTTATCCACGGCACCGCCCAAACCCATTGTTACAACGTTGCCGATCA
>OGFF01002534.1_pt1 | contig 15599 bp, 15 predicted proteins | sample 1570751 | NCBI WGS metagenome assembly OGFF01 (sample SAMEA2581951, study PRJEB24529) | metagenome | biome: Human gut stool | place: China | collected 2011 | reverse complement strand
CCTTTGGCCTCCCCGTCCCGGCTGTGGACGGCAATGTGCTGCGGGTCTTCTCCCGGCTGACGGACGACCCCTCCCCTATCGATCTGCCCGCCGTGAAAGCCAGCGTCCGGGAAAGGCTTGCCGCCATCTATCCGAAAGAAGCCGGTGACTTCACGCAGGCGCTGATGGAGCTGGGTGCCACCGTCTGCGGCCCCAACCGAAAACCGGAATGCGGCAGCTGCCCTTGTCGGAAAATTTGTCTCGGATATCAGCATGGCACCGCGGAAACCCTCCCTGTCAAGTCCCCCAAGCGGGAGCGGCGGCAGGAGGACAGAACCGTGTTCATTCTGCAATGCGACGGGAAATATGCTCTGGAAAAGCGCCCGGGCAAAGGGCTTCTCGCGGGGCTGTGGCAGTTTCCCAATGTGGCCGGGCATCTGGATACAGCTCGGGCGCTGGCCGAGGTGGAGCGGATGGGGCTTCGCCCCCGGGAAATTCTGCGGGAGGTTTCGAGAAAGCACATTTTCACCCATATCCAGTGGAATATGAGGGGGATTTATCTGGAAGTTGCCGAAGCATCCGGCGGCTTTTCATGGTTCACGGCAGAGCAGATCGACGCGCAGGCGGCGCTGCCCACGGCGTTCCGCCTGTTTTGGGAGGAGGAAGAGAGAGATGTTTGATTTTCACATTCATTCCCGGGTTTCCTTTGACGGCCACGACACCGGCCGCGCCTTGGCGCAGGCGGCGCTGGACGCCGGGTTGAAGGAAATCTGCTTCACCGACCATCTGGACTACGACCCCACCGGCCAGATGGGCGATCTGACCTTCCGCACGGAGGTCTACAACGCAGAATACGACCGTCTTTCGCTTCCCGGGCTGACCATCCGGCGGGGCGTGGAGTTCGGCCTTACCCGGGATAATCAGGCGCAGTTCCGGAAAGATCTTGCCCGGCGTCCCTTTGACTTTGTCCTCGGCTCCATCCATTTTGTGGACGGGCTTGACGTGTATTTTGAGCCGTTCTGGCAGGGGAAGACCGTTTATCAGGTGGAGCAGCGGTATCTGGAGGAAACGCTGGCCTGTGTTCAGGTTCATGAGGATTTCGACGTACTGGCACATCTGACTTATATCAGCAAGCCCCCCTGTCACCCCACCCACGCGCCCCTGTCCTATGTTGCCCACCGGGAGGTCATCGACGAAATTCTCCGGGTTCTGGCCGAAAAGGGCAAGGGGCTGGAAATGAATACCAGCGGCGTTGACCGCTGCGGCGATTTTCTCCCCTCCCCCGACATTTTCCGGCGCTTCCGGGAGCTGGGGGGCGAGATCGTCACCGTCGGCTCCGACGCCCACCGCTGTAACCGGGTGGGGCAGTACACCTTCCGCGCCTGTGACATTCTGAAAGACATTTTGGGGTACGTCTGTACCTTCGAAAACCGGCGGCCGGTTTTTCATAAACTGTGATATAAGCGCAAAACGCCCCGGGCAGATGCCCGGGGCGTTCGGTTTCACATTAAAGCACCCGATCTGCTTTCTTTTCTGACCGGATCATAGCAAGCGCCATACCGGCCACAATTATGTATCCCACCAGTGAAATGGCGGATGCCTCAACGCCAAATTCGCCGCCCGTAACGGCAAATAATTTGGAGTCAAGGACGTACGTCATTACGGAATATTCATCCGCTTTTTCCCCGATGGCCAGTCCTCCGCCGATTATCACAATATTCCAGACGGCATGTACCACTCCGCTGTTCCAGACGGAGCCGCTTTCGATTGCAATCAAGGAAAACATAACACCGACCATCGTACCGGCAAGAATGACCAGCAAGCAACTGCCTACCGAAAAATTCATCCCCAGAATATGCACAAAACCAAATAATATCGAGGGGACAATAACCGCCGCCTTAATATTCCACTTTTTCTTTAATACATTCAGAATAACACCTCTGAATACCATTTCTTCAACAAATCCAGCCGCAATTCCGGTAAACGCAATGCCCGCGCTTAATGTATTGAAAATTTGCGTTCCGCTCATATTGGACGAAACGTATTGACCGCTGAACGCCAGAAGATAGCTCCCTTTGACCATGGACGGCAATAATACAGCCGTCAGAATCCATCTCTTTTTAACGGCAAATTCCGGCATCCCCAGCTCTGCCATAGGCAGCTTCACAATTTTGGCGGCAAAGATTTTCAGGAAAGCATACGCCAATCCGGCATATAAAGCCCCCGCAATTATATTGCAGACTCCGGACGGGACTTTTATCAGGCCAAACGCGGTTGCAATGCCCTGGGCGATAAGCTGCGAAATAAGTAAAATGAATATTGCAGCAAATGAATCGCCGATGGCTTTCTTTGTACTCATTTTGCGTCCACCTCTACATCAGATACCGTAAGGGTAACGGCGATTCCCGCATTGCACTCAGCATTTCTGAAATCGTCCGTTACATCCGTAACGCGCATACTGTTCGCGGTTGTCCCGATTTTGACCCAAAGAGGGATTTCTTTATTCAGCACAATCGGCACCTCCCGGTTAATTCTTGTCCCGCCGATCCCTGTGGATTCGTCAAATGGCGTGTCTACAGTCGGGAAGCTGTACCTGACATGGCCGTTTTCATCGATGGTATATAAATCACAGCCGGTTTCCGTCAGTCTCACGGCTATTCTCCCGGTTACATGGTCAATGTTTCCAGCCGTTGTTCCGTCTTCGAACCATTCGCCGTCACGATAGGCCCAAATCGATACTGCATAGGATTTCGCAGTTTCATCAAACGAAATGTCGAAGAACTGGATTTCATCATCAAACAGGCTGAGAACATCCTGGGTTTCCTCCGAAAAATCGCTTGGCTTTATATACATTGCAGACTGCTTATTCTGTGAACACGCGCATAATGCAAAAATAAGCAATCCCACAAGCAGCATACATGTTATTTTCTTCATGTCGTACTCTCCCTTCTTGTCGGGCTTCACTATACCATATATCTGCATAAATTTCAACAGCAGCCACGGCAGGACAACCCGCCGTGGCCGCTAATCTTTTACCCTTCGTAGGTGGCGGCCATGTCTTTGTAGAAGGCCATCATTTCTTCTTCCGTGTCGAAATTGGCCACGTACATCTGGTTCGCCATAGCACCGGACAGGGCGTCGGGAATGCGTCCCCACATGACCATCTTGCTGCCATACTTCATCATGACCTCGTAATCGTCCAGCTTGTAGCGCCGTCCGTCCCGGCGGCCGTAGAAGGCGCAGAAATGGTGCGCACCGATGGGCTTGGTGTTGCAGTCAAAGGCCACCATGTCCGCCCAGATCTTGTATACGTCAGTCTCCTGGGAGTAGTTGTACATCTCGGGGGTGTAGCCGCCGGAGGGGCGCATGTTGACCTCCAGACCGATCACGTCTCCCTCCTTGCCCAGTCCCGCCTGGTCTTCGTTCAGGACGAAGAATTCCAGATGGACGAAGCGGCTCTTAACGCCGAAGGCTTTTACGGTGGCAAGTCCGGCCTTGCGGATCTTCTCCGGAAGCTCCTTCACCAGATAGTACACGGAATCGCCCTGGGTGTTCACGATGTCCATGATGGACAGGGGCGTGATATTGCCGGACTCGAACAGCATCTGTCCCTTGGAATCCACGATGCCGTCGAAGGTCTGGACATAGCCGTTGACGAACTCCTCCATGATGTACACGGCGTCGTCCTTATTGTTGATGAACCACCGGACATCCTCGTCGGATTGCAGCTTGTAGGTGTTGCAGGCACCCACGCCGCTGTCCGGCTTGACCACCACGGGATAGCCCACGGTGTGGGCAAATTCCAGCGCGTCCTCCAGCCCCTCTACCAGATGATACCTGGCGGTGGGGATACCGGCCTTGGCGTAATACTCCTTCATGCAGGACTTGAACTTGATCTTGTCCATCTCGTCCAGCTTGGGGCCGGTGGTGATGTTGAATTCGGTGCGCAGCGCCGCATCCCGCATCAGCCAGTATTCGTTGTTGCTTTCCAGCCAGTCGATCTTGCCGTATTTGTAGGTGAAGAAGGCGACGGCCTTGAACACTTCGTCGTAATTTTCCAGACTGGAAACCTTATAATATTCGTCCAGACTGTCACGCAGCTCCTGCAGCAGATCGTCATAGGGGCTGTCGCCGATGCCCAGCACCCGCATACCGTTATTTTTCAGCTCCCGGCAGAATTTCCAGTAGGTCATGGGGAAATTCGGGGAGATGAATATGAAGTTCTTCATGTTTCTCGCTCCTTATATCTTTAGCCTAAAAACCAAGGCAGGTAGGTCTGCACCATCTTGTACCACCACGGCCAGTCGTGGTCAACGTCATAGCCCCAGTATTCAAACCGGGTGTGAATGCCCTTCTGGCAGCACACCGTGTCCAGCCACCGGGTGGATTCCAGCAAAGGCTCTTCCCAAGCGCCCTGACCGCAGACGATCAGGCTCTTCTGGCTGTTGTAGATGCCCTTGTAATAGTGGTCGTCGGGCATGTTCTGCAAATACAGGCAGGGGCAGTTGGCGTACACCAGCTCGTCGCAGTAGTCGCCGAAAAACTCCTTATTATCGTACAGGCCGGAGATGGCGAAGCAGCTGTCAAACAGGTCGGGACGGCGGTAGTAAAAGTTCGCGGCATGCATGGCGCCCATGGACGCGCCGAAGGTCATAATGCCCTGATCGTGTCCGTTGGCCATACCGGCGATGTGCCGGATATACGGCACCAGTTCGTCCACCACGTAGTGGTACCACTTTTCGTGATTCTCAATGCGCCAGCGGTTGTCCGCTCCTATGGCTGCCCAGCTTTCATTGTCGATGGTGTCAATGGAGAAGACCATGCACTTGCCGGACTCGATCCATGGCGCCCAGTAGTCCACCATTTTGAAGGACTCAAAATCCCAGAACCGCCCTGCCTGACAGGGAATGAAGATCACAGGCTTGCCGCAGCTGCCGTAGATTTTGAATTCCATATCCCGGTTCAGCCAGCCGCTCCAATGCTTTTCGTAGCGAATTTCCATTTCTTTTCCCTCTTGCTCTCTCTATTAAAGTCCCAGGCACTCCATAAAAATCGGGATCTGCTTTTCCCAGCTGGCCTCCGAGTGATTGCCGCCGGGGACAATGCGGAAGGCCAGATTGACCCCCTTGGTCATCAGCAGATACACCGCGGAGGGGATGACCGCCTGGCTTGCCACATGGTTGGCCATTTCATTTTCCCCGTAGTCCATGTAGATGGTCGTATCCGGGCGGATACGCGCCTTTGCGATCAGCTCCATCACCTTTCCCGGCGCGACCCAGAGGCTGGGGGACAGGCAGGCCGCCCGCTGGAAGACGGAATTGTAGGCCGTCGCGCCATACAGCGCCATCAGGCCGCCCATGGAGGAACCCGCGAGAATGGTGTTCCGCCGGTCGGGCAGGGTGCGGAAATGCTCGTCGATATAGGGCTTCAGCTCGTTTACCATCCAGTTCATGGTGGTGCTGCCCCTGCCCCGGATCTTCCCCAGCTCGGCATTTTCAAAGGTCACGGGGGAATACTCCGACAACCGGCAGTTGCCCTGATGGTTGCACTCCACACCCACGATGATGAGCTGCTTTCCGGTGCGCTCCATGTAGTCGTTCATGCCCCATGACTTGCCGAAGGTCGCGTCCTCGTCAAAGAACACGTTGTGCCCGTCAAACATGTACATGACGGGATACCGCCGGTCGGGTTCTTCGTCGTAGCTTTCCGGAAGATAGATGTACGCTCTGCGGGGGGTATCCCCGGACAGTCTGGGGATGGTCACATCCCATTTGATAACCATTTGTCATTTCCTCCAATAATGAAGCCGTCTTTTATTGCATATTGCCTAGTATACCGGATATTTTCCCGGTTGTCAACCGGCTGGCAGGAAAAAGATGGTTCCGCACCAGAAACATTTGCCCGCACAAAGCGGACATTCAAAAATCCCACCGACACCATAAAAAATCCTGCCTTTCCGAAGAAAAGCAGGATTTTTGTCTTATTACAGGAAATCCGTATTGCCCGTGTCCTGGCTGTTATCGCACCAGTCCGGTTCCGGGGGCATACAGACCGGCTCGGGGCGTCTGGGGGGCATTCCGCCATCCTTGTTCCGGTTGAAGAACAGGAAGAACGGCTCCGTCACGCTGAACACGATGCTCAGCACCAGAAACAGCACACAGTTATTGGGGTCAAGAGACCGGAAGATATCGTACAGCGCCATGTAATAGATCACCGCGTAGGCAATGGCGACGCCTGCCAGGGGCAGACACAGCCCCAGCACGCCCACCAGCGGCCCTATCATGGCCTGCACCATGGCCTCCTCGTCGATGCCTCCAGCAGCGCCGATCAACGCCTGCGCCACCATTCCGATTCCGCACGCGACCATCACCAGGCTCAGCACTGTGGTAATGATGTTCAGCGTCAGCAGAACCTTCCGCTTGGACTTATTCTCCCCGTTGACCACATAGCGATACTGATCGGAAAGCGAACCCACGATCCACGCGCTGGCCACGGGAATCCAAGCCAGCCACGGGTGGTTCAGCCCCCGGCGCTTGGCGATGGTGTAAAGCCCCAGCGCGCTTAATACATAGGTGGCAATGCCGATCAGCGTCGTGGGAACGCCGCTGAAAATCCCGGACAGGAGTCCGTTCGCCATGGCGTCACTGATATACTGATATGTGTAGGACATATAAAACCCTCCCTTTCTTTCGGTGGGGATATTTTATCACACCAGCACGGCAAAAGCAATCCTTTTCTTTGCCGGTCATGATTACTTCATCAGTCTGCACACCAGCTCGGTGTAGGCATAGGGGTCGTCCAGCGGCAGCTCCGCCATGAGCTGCGCCTGATAGCACAGAAGCTTTGCGTAATCCTTTGCCTTTTCGGGGTCTTCGGTCATAGCCTTCTGCATGGCCTGCACCGCCTCATGCTCCGGGTTCAGCTCCAACACCCGACACACGGGGAAGGCAAACTCAGGATTCGCCCGCTTCATATACTTCTCCATCTCGAAGCTCATGCCCTCGGCGGGGGTCATGCACACGGGGTGGCTGCCCAGCTCGGAGGACAGCTTGACCTCCTTGACCCGGTCACCCAGGGATTCCTTCACGAAGGTCAGCAGGCCCTTCATTTCCTCGGCCTTTTCCTCCGCCTGCTTCTTTTCCTCCTCGGTCTGCAAGCCCAGATCCTCGGTGGAAACATTGCAGAAAGGCTTCTCCATATAGGTCATCAGGGTCTGAGGCACGAACTCATCCACGTCCTCGGTGAACAGCAGCACGTCATAGCCCTTCTTCGTCAGGGTCTCCACCTGAGGCAGCTTGCTCAGACGCTCCTTATTTTCGCCGGGAGCATAGTAGATCTTCTCCTGACCCTCGGCCATGGCGTCCACATACTCCTTCAGGGAGACCAGCTTGCCCTGCTTGTGGCTGTAGAACAGCAGCAAATCCTGGCAGGCTTCCTTGTGGGCGCCGTAGTCGGCCACGGTGCCGTACTTCAGCTGACGGCCGAAGACGGCGTAGAATTCCTCATACTTTTCCCGGTCGTTTTCCAGCATGGCTTTCAGCTCGGATTTGATCTTCTTCTCGATGTTCCGGGCGATGATGGTCAGCTGGCGGTTGTGCTGGAGCATTTCACGGCTGATGTTCAGGGACAGGTCCTGACTGTCCACCACGCCGCGGACGAAACGGAAATGCTCGGGCAGCAGGTCTTCGCAGTTGTCCATGATCAGCACGCCGCTGCTGTACAGCTGCAAGCCCCGCTTGTAATCCTTGGTATAGAAATCGTAGGGCGCCTTGCCGGGGATATACAGCAGAGCCTTGAAGGACACCTGGCCCTCGGCGCTGAAATGGATCACCCGCAGAGGCTTATTGTAGTCGTAGAACTTGCTCTGATAGAACTGGTTGTACTCCTCCTCGGTGACGTCCTTCTTGTTCTTCTGCCAGATGGGCACCATGGAGTTCAGGGTGACGACCTCTTTGTAGCTCTCGTACTCGGGCTTGTCCTCGGGGGAGTCCTCCTTCTTCCGGGACTTCTCCACCTCCATGCGGATGGGGTAGTGGATATAGTCGGAATACTTGGTGACGAGATTCCGGATCTCGTATTCCTCCAGGTACTGGTTGTAGGTGTCCTCCTCGGTGTCGGGCTTCAGAACCATGATCACGTCGGTACCGGCGTTTTCCCGCTGGGCTTCCTCGATGGTGTAGCCGTCGGTGCCGTTGGAGACCCACTTGTAGGCCTTGTCGGAGCCGTACTTCCTGGAGATGACGGTGACTTCGCTTGCCACCATGAAGGCGGAATAGAAGCCCACGCCGAACTGGCCGATGATATCGATGTCTTCCTTCTTCTCCATGGCCTGTTTGAAGCCCAGGGAGCCGGACTTGGCGATGGTGCCCAGGTTCTCCTCCATCTCCTCCTTGCTCATGCCGATGCCGTTATCGGACACGGTGAGGGTGCGGTTTTCCTTGTCCCGGGTGATGGTGATGGCGAACTGGTCCCGGGCAACGCCCACCTTCTCATCGGTCAGGGCCGTATAGGCCAGCTTGTCAATGGCGTCGGAGGCGTTGGAGATGATTTCCCGCAGGAAGATCTCCCGGTGGGTATAAATAGAGTTGATCATCAGATCCAGCAGCCGCTGGGATTCGGCCTTAAACTGTTTCTTTTCCATGATGCAATAACTTCCTTTCTTCGCGTGCAATTAGCACTCACTTCATCTGAGTGCTAATATTATAGCGCACTTTGCAAAAAAAGCAAGGGGCAGGAAAAAAGTTCTTTCTTTATTTACAATTTTGTGGTAAGATTAAACTGTATGAGTATGCGGTCTTGAACAGTTGACAATGGACAGTTGACAGTGGACAGTTTTGGTACTTCCTCGGAAAAGATTTCAAAATTCTCCCGAAGGGACTCCTTAACTGTCAACTGTCAACTGTCAACTGTCAACTTGAATGCAGGGGGTTCGACATGCAGAAAAAAATCCCTCAGCGGCAGTGCATGGGCTGCCGGGAACGGAAGGCCAAGAAGGAGCTCATCCGGGTGGTCCGGGGCGTTGACGGAACCGTCAGCCTGGACTTCAGCGGCAAGTCCCCGGGCCGGGGCGCTTACCTGTGCCCGGACCCCGAGTGCCTGAAGAAGGCCATCCGCTCCAAGGCGCTCAGCAGAAGCCTGGAAACGGAAATCCCCCAGGAGGTCTATGACCGCCTGGAGAAGGAGATGGAGCAGAATGGATAAAGCGCTGAATTACCTGGCCCTGGCCCGGAAGGGCGGCATGGCCGAGTTGGGCGAGGAGCCTGTGGGCGGCGCGGCGAGAGCAGGAAAGGCCTATGCCATCCTGGTTGCCTCCGATGCTTCGGACCACACCTGGCGCAGAGCCAAGAGCTTTGCCGCCGGTACGGAGCAGCAGTGTGTCCGCCTGCCCTATAATAAGGACCAGATGGGCGAGGCCATCGGCCGGGATGCTCTGGCTATGGCCGCCATTACGGACGTTTCCCTGGCACTGGCCCTTGTGAAGGCCCTGCCGGAGCCGGAAAAATATAAGGAAGCTCTGGAAGTTCTGTCTCAGAAGTCCCAGAAGGCAAAAAAACGCCAGGCGGAGGCCAAGGCCCACGCCCGGAACGTTCGGACAGGGAAGAAGAAACACCATGAAGTAAAGTAAGATTGTTAGTTAGTGGAGGTGCGTTCATATATGAGTTTTGTGAAGTATCGTTTGAAGGAAGTTGCAGCCGATTTCGGCGTAACGCCGAAGGAAATCGGGGATATCATCTCCAAGTTTTATGAAAGACCCAAGTCCAACTCCCAGGTCCTGACGGACCAGGAGCTGAATGTGGTATTCGAGGTTATGACCCAGACCCACCAGATCGATTCTCTGGAGCAGGTCTTCGCTGCCCAGAAGCCCAAGGAGGAGCCCAAGAAGGAAGTCAAGGCCGAGCCGTCTAAGGCGGAGAAGACAGAAGCGTCCAAGGCGGAGAAGGCGGAAGCCCCCAAGGCCGAAAAGGCCGAACAGCCCGCTGCTGCCCAGAGCGCCCAGAGCGCCAAGCCCGAAAAAACCAAGGAGCCGGAGCGGAAGCGGGAGCGCCGCATTGTGGATACCTCTGCCGTGCAGGTGAACTCCGCCCGTTTTGACGACCGGGTGGATGCGCTGGTCTCCGAGCGGGTCCAGAACTACCAGGGCGGCAAGCAGCGCATCGGCGGCAAGAAGGGCCAGCAGCAAAACAAGAAGGACAACAAGTTCCGGGGCAATAAGTCCCGCAATGAGGAGCAGGAAAAGCTGCGCCGCCTGCAGATGGAGGTTGCCCGGAAGGCCCAGCTGACGGTGAAGATCCCCGAGGAGATCACCGTGGGCGAGCTGGCTTCCCGGATGAAGAAGACCGCCGGAGAGGTCATCAAGTGCCTGATGAAGAACGGCGTCATGGCCGCCATCAACCAGACCATCGATTTTGACACCGCCGAGTTCGTGGCCACCGAGATGGGCTGCAAGGTGGAGAAGGAAGTCACCGTCACCATCGAGGAGCAGATCATCGACGACCATGTGGATACCGCCGAGGAGCTCCAGAACCGTGCCCCCGTTGTCGTTGTCATGGGTCACGTTGACCACGGCAAGACCTCGCTTCTTGACGCTATACGCCATACCGATGTCACCGCGACAGAGGCGGGCGGCATCACCCAGCATATCGGCGCATACAGAGTTGACCTCAACGGTCAGAAGATAACTTTCCTCGATACCCCCGGCCATGCGGCGTTCACCTCGATGAGAGCGCGCGGCGCGCAGGCTACGGATATCGCAGTTCTCGTTGTCGCTGCAGATGACGGAATCATGCCGCAGACCATCGAGGCTATTAACCACGCAAAGGCAGCCGGAGTTGACATAATCGTCGCTATAAACAAGATGGATAAACCCGGCGTGACCACCGACCGCATCATGCAGCAGCTGACCGAATATGACCTCATTCCCGAGGAGTGGGGCGGCGACACAATATGCGTGCCCGTTTCGGCTGTTACAAAGATGAATATAGATAAGCTTCTCGAAGCAATACTTCTTGTTGCCGAGATGAAGGAACTCAAGGCGAACCCGAACCGCGCGGCAAAGGGTATAGTCATAGAGGCTCGCCTCGACAAGAACAGAGGCCCCATAGCTACCCTCCTTGTCCAGAACGGTACGCTCCATTCCGGCGATATTATCGTTGCAGGTACGTCCGTCGGACGCGTCAGAGTCATGGTTGACGACAAGGGCAGAAAGGTCAATGAGGCGGGTCCGTCCGTCCCCGTTGAGATAATGGGCCTTGCGGAGGCTCCGCAGGCGGGCGACGCATTCGACGCAGTCAGCGACGAGCGCCTTGCAAGAGAGCTTGTTGAGCAGAGAAAACAGAAGCAGAAAGAGGAGCAGTTCAAGTCATTTGAAAAAGTCACTCTCGAGAACCTCTTCTCATCCCTCAAGGAGGGCGAGCTCAAAGAACTCAACATCATCGTCAAGGCGGATGTCCAGGGCTCGGTCGAGGCTGTCAAGCAGAGCCTTGAAAAGCTCTCGAACGAGGAAGTCAGAGTTAAAATCATTCACGGCGGCGTCGGCGCTATCAACGAGTCCGATGTAATGCTTGCAAACGCATCGAACGCGATAATTGTCGGCTTCAATGTCAGACCCGATCCGGTTGCGGCGCAGAACGCCGAGCGCGACGGAGTTGACATCCGCTGCTACAGAATAATCTATGACTGCATCGACGAGATTCAGGCGGCTATCAAGGGTATGCTCGCTCCGAAGTTCCGCGAGGTTCAGCAGGGCAGAGCGGAAGTCCGCCAGATAGTCAAAATCTCCTCCGTCGGCAACATCGCCGGCTGCTATGTCCTCAGCGGCAAGGTCACGAGGAACTCGAAGATTCGCGTGGTGCGCGACGGCGTCGTCATCACCGAGGACGAGATTTCTTCCCTGCGCCGTTTCAAGGACGATGTCAAGGAGGTCGCGCAGAACTTTGAGTGCGGCATAGGACTTGCAAAGTTCAACGATATTAAGGAGGGCGATATCTTCGAGGCGTTCACCATCGAGGAGTATCGCGACTGATATGGCAGGATACAGAATTGACAGAATATCCGAGGATATAAAAAGAGAGATAGTTGCCGTCATGCGCGAGCTCAAGGACCCGCGCGTGCAGGGCAAGCTGCTCACCGTCGTCAAGGTCGAGGTCAGCTCCGACGCTTCGTTTGCCAAGGTCTTCGTAAGCTCGATGAGCGGCATCGACGACGCCAAAACAGCCGTCAAGGGACTTGACAGCGCCATGGGCTATATCCGCCGCGAGGTCGGGCACAGATTAGGTCTGCGCAAGACCCCGGAGCTCAAGTTTGTCGCCGACGACTCGATAGAGCACGGCATGAATATCGCTCGTATGCTCGATGATCTGAAGGAAGATGAAGATGCGAATTGACATTGCCCGCGCGGCAGAACTGCTGCGTGAAAACGATGATATACTCGTGCTGTGCCACGCCCATCCGGACGGCGACACGCTCGGCTGCGGCTATGCGCTGATGCATATGCTGCAGTCGCTCGGCAAACGCTGCCGACTCGAATGCGCGGACGAAATAGCCCCGAAATACAGCTTTATGGCAAAAGGGCTTGAAATTTTCGGCGATTTTGAGCCGAAGTTCATAACCGCAGTCGATGTGGCGGATATAAAGCTGCTCTCCGACGAATCGGCGGAGAAGTACAGCGGCAGAGTCGATCTTTGCATCGATCACCACGGCTCGAACACCGAATACGCGAAGGAGTTCTGCGTTGACTCCACCGCCGCGGCGTGCGCGGAGATACTCTGTCCGCTCGCCGACGAGCTCGGAGTCGGGATAACCCCCGCGATAGCGAACTGTTTATATACCGGCATTTCAACGGATACGGGATGCTTCAAATTCTCGAACACGACTGCCCGCACGCATATTCTGGCCGCGAGGCTCATGGAGTGCGGCGCGGAGATATCCGAGATAAACCGTGTGTTCTTCGAGACGAAGAGCCTGAGCTATGTTCAGCTCGAACGCCTTGCGCTCGATTCGCTGAAGATGTATTTCGGCGGCCGCTGCGCGGTGATTACAATAACGCAGGATATGTTCGCAAAGAGCGGCGCGGACGACAGCGAGACTGACGCCATCCCAGGGCTTTCGCGCCAGATAGAGGGCGTGGAAGCGGGAATCACCCTCAAAGAGGGAAAGGACGGCACATTCAAGATTTCCGTCCGCACTCACGCGCCGATAGACGCCTCGGCAATATGCAAGGCACTCGGCGGCGGCGGACACGTCAGAGCCGCGGGCTGCCGCATCAGAGGCAGCCGCGACGAAGCGGAAAGACTTGTGCTTGAGCAGGTCGAGAAAGCGCTCAGCGTAAATGAATAAAAAATACCGGCTGTTTGATACAGCCGGATTTTTTACTTTTCAATATCAAGTTTTGCCTTGGCGAGCGACACTTCCCACGGGTCGTGGGTGATGAGTATGACGGGCTTCGTCTTTGCAAAGTCTTCTACAAGCTTCACTATCCGCCCGCGCAGCTCGGTGTCCAGCCCTTTAAACGGCTCGTCGAGCAGGAGAATATCCGCGTCGAACGCCAGCGCACGCGCCAACGCCACCCTGCGGCACATTCCGCCGCTGAGCTCGGCGGGCTTTTTGTTCAACGCATCCGAAAGCTCAACTTTTTCGAGCATCTCTTTTGCGCGTTCCTTTGAGCACACGGCGGCAACATTGTCGAGCGCGCTCAGCCACGGGAGCAGACGGTCATTTTGAAAAACAACGGCTGTTTTTTTGCCCTCGAGCCCGGAAATATTGCCGGAATCCGGCTGTTCGAGCCCGAGAATTATGCGCATCAGCGTCGTCTTTCCGCTTCCCGATGCGCCGCATATCGCAAAAATCCCGCTGTCAGGAATCTCCGCGCTTATGTTATTGAGCACAGAAACGCCGTCAAACGATTTCGAGATGTTCTGAAGCTCTATCATTTCTCCCACCCCGCAGTCTTTTTGAGTATCAGGCGCAGAACGAATTCGAGCGCAACGCTCAACAGAATAACAACGAGCGTCACCGCGAAGAGCGTCGGGGTCTCAAGATATATCTTTGAATAATACAGTTCGCTGCCGAGAGCGTGTTTCGGCAGGCTCAGCACCTCCGCCGCGACTCCGGCTTTCCATGAGAGACCGAGCGCTGTCGAGCATCCGGCGAAGAAATACGGGCGGACGCTCGGAAGGTATATCTTTTTGAGCATGTCTTTCTTAGAAAAGCGGAATATGTGCGCCATCTCAATTAAATCGCGGTCGCACTCTGTTATCCCGCGGCTCACATTGCCCCAGAGTATCGGCAGAACCATGAGAAAGGCTATGAAAACAGCCACGTTGTCCCGCTTTATCCACACAAGGGCGAGAATAATGAACGAGGCGACGGGTGTTGAGCGCACGACGGTCAGAAGCGGCGTGAACAGCTCATAGAGTACGCGCGACATGGCGGTCAGCACGCCGAGTATTGACCCCGCGGCTATGCCGAGCGCGCAGCCCGCGATGATTCGCAGCAGCGATTGCAGCACGGCAAGCCAGAAGCTGCTCTTGAGTGCAAGCTCCCAAAGGCGCGCGAGCGTCACGGCAGGCGAGGGGAGCAGAAGCTCCGACCCGACGGCGCGCGACGCTATGAACCATATAAATATCCAGAAGAGTGCCGCCGCGATTTTCAAGACTGCAGTCGGCACTTTTTGCGCTTTTTTATTTGCCTGTGTAGTAGAGATCATCACCGGGCATTGCTCCTCCGACTGATGTGGGGTCTGCTTTGAAGAGAACGTCAAAGTTCGCCTTTGCGGTCTTTATCATCTCGTCGCCGGTCATATAGACGATGTTGCAGTTGGGCAGAGCCTTTGCGGCGATCTGCGCGTTGGGGACTATACCCGCGTCGGCTATCATCTGTGCCGCCTTTTCGGTGTTGCCGTTGACGAAATCAACGGACTCTTTATATGTCGCGAGGAAAGCTTTGACGGCGTTGGGGTGAGCCTCAAGGAACTCGGTGCGGACTATCAGGCAGCCCTGCGCGAGCGATGTCTTTTCGCCCTTTGCGGCGGTTGCCTTCTCCCACTCTTCGGTCAGGTCAAGCGCCTTGCGAACGGAGCTGTTTTTCGCCATGACGGTCGTAACATTGGGCTCGGGGAGCATCGCAATGTCAATTTTTCCGGTCGCCATGAGCGTTGCAAGCTCGGCGTGGTCGGTGTAGTAGGTTATCTCAACATCCTTTTTCGGGTCAATTCCGTTTGCTTCGAGGATGTAGTTGAGGACATATTCGGGCGTTGCGCTCTGTCCGGTCGCGCCTATCTTTTTGCCCTTGAGGTCGGCAACACTCTTGATGCTCTCGCCGTTTTCGAGAATCGAAAGCACGCCGAGGGTGTTGATTGCTATCATCTTAACTTTTCCGCCGGTCTTTTTGTATATCGCGGCGGCGAGGTTCAGCGGGCAGGCGGCGATATCCGCTTCGCCCTTGATTATGAGGGGCGCTATCTCGGTCGCGGCGGTGGCTATCGAGATGTTGTACTGCGCGTTTTTGTCGCTGATAAGCTTAGCCATGCCCATGCCTGTCGGACCCTTGAGGGTCGTGATATTTATAGGCGTTGTGTCCGGCATCATTTTGTAAATCGCGTTACGGTTGATTTCCACCGTGCA
>OGFF01002533.1_pt1 | contig 15617 bp, 12 predicted proteins | sample 1570751 | NCBI WGS metagenome assembly OGFF01 (sample SAMEA2581951, study PRJEB24529) | metagenome | biome: Human gut stool | place: China | collected 2011 | reverse complement strand
CATGTGTCGTTCCTGATTCACAGGATTGGCAGGGCATGATGACACTGCCTCGTGAACTTGAAATAAAGGACGGCCGTATCTGGCAGAAGCCGGTTAAGGAAATAGAAAATTATCGTGCAAACAAGTGTCATTATACAGATGAAAAAATAGACTGCTACACGACCTTTGATGGCATAAAGGGTCGCACTCTCGACATGACAGTGGAGCTTTCAGGCGAGGAGTACAATAATTTCACTGTTGAAATGGCATGCGATGATGAGTATGGTACAGTGTTTACCTACAACAGAGTCGCAGGCGTGCTCGAGATTGATCGTACCTGCTGTGGCGTCACAAAGGATGTCGTCTGTGTCAGAAAAATTAAAATCGCAGATACAGACAGAAAGCTAAAGCTTCGTTTCATCATGGACAGACAGTCTATAGAGCTCTTTATCAATGACGGACAGCAGGTCGCAACCACAGCTATCTGTACACCTCTTCAGGCAGACGGAATCAGCTTTAACTGTGACGGAAGTGCTGTTGTGGATATTGAAAAATATGATATAATATGATATAATTTTATAATATGAAAGCATATCAGTAGAGCATACAAATAATAACCGGACAAATTATTGGTCCGGTTATTTGCAGAATGATATACAGGATATTTTGACAGGAAAGAAAGAGGTACAATATGGATGTAGTTGCATTAGGTGAATTACTTATAGATTTTACAGAAAACGGTACAAGTGCGCAGGACAATAAGCTTTTTGAGGCTAATCCGGGTGGAGCTCCATGTAACGTGCTTGCCATGCTTCAAAAGCTCGGTCATCAGACTGCTTTCATCGGAAAAGTGGGACAGGATGCGTTCGGAAGGCTGCTTGTTGATGCCGTAAAGGAGCAGGGCATCGACACAACAGGCGTGCGCTATGATGATAATGTCCATACCACTCTTGCATTTGTCCAGACCGCAGCAGACGGAGACAGAGATTTCTCATTTTACAGAAATCCGGGAGCAGATATGATGCTGACAGCGGATGAGGTGGATTTATCCCTTGTGAGAAACGCAAAAATTTTCCACTTCGGAAGTCTTTCAATGACAGATAAGATCTGTGAGAATGCGACAAAGCATGCAATAGCTGCCGCAAAAGAGGCAGGCGTACTGATTTCCTTTGACCCTAATCTGCGCAAACCGCTCTGGAAGAGCATGGACGATGCAAAAGAGAAGATAAGCTGGGGCCTGAGTCAGTGTGACATCTTAAAAATATCTGATGATGAGATTGAATTCATGACAGGCGAAAAGGACATAAAGACAGGTGTGAAGAAGCTCATAGATGAGTATCACATTCCGTTTATCTGTGCCACCATGGGCAAAAACGGAAGTATGGCATTTTTTGACGGACATATCGTGGAGGCAGCTCCGTTCCTGCGAGATGACACTGTCGAGACTACAGGTGCAGGAGATACTTTCTGTGCATGCCTGCTTCACGATGTGCTGGAGCATGGTATCAATGACCGGAAGGATGACGATGTGAAAAAGATGCTCACATTCGCAAATGCAGCAGCTTCGCTTATTACCACGAGAAAGGGCGCACTTCGCGTGATGCCTGAGAAGGGTGAGGTTGAGGCTGTGATTAAGTAGTTATAATTTAATACGACAAAAGAGATTATACTCTTCTTAATCTATGTTTAAAAACGTGATTAAGAAGAGTATATTTGTTTCTTGCAGTGCATAATTGTATTGGCTATAATATCATATATAAAACAATGATTTGAGACTATACAGGGAGTCAGATATGGTAAAAACGATTGGTATTGGGAAACAGGATTTTGCTTCTGTTATAGAAGATAATTGCTTTTTTGTGGACAAAACGAGCTTTATAAAGGAATGGTGGGATTCAAAGGATGATGTGACTCTCATCACGCGTCCGAGGCGTTTTGGAAAAACACTTAATATGAGCATGCTTAACTGCTTTTTTTCAAATCAGTATAAGGACAGGAGCGATTTGTTTGATTCATTGTCTATATGGGAGGATGAGGACTATCGAAAAATTCAGGGTACTTATCCTGTGATTTTTATGAGCTTTGCTTCGGTTAAGGCCGACAATCTGGGAGATGCAAAAATCCAGATAAAAGCACAGATAGAGGCTGTTTACAAAAGGCACAGATATCTGCTTGAGGGGGATACTCTGACAGCAGACGAAATAGCTGATTTTGAAGGAACAAATACCAGGATGGGTGATGCTGAGAGTGGATTAAAATTAAATATTTTGTGTGAGTATTTTCATCGTTACTGGGGAAAGAAGACGATAATTATCCTTGATGAGTATGATACTCCTATACAGGAGGCATATCTTCATGGATATTGGAATGAGTTTACTGCATATATAAGAAGCCTGTTTAATGCAACGTTCAAGACAAATCCGTATATGGAGCGTGCTATTATGACAGGAATCACGCGTGTATCAAAGGAATCAATTTTTTCAGACCTCAATAATCTGAATGTAATAACCACGACCTCAAGCAGTTATGCAACGAGCTTTGGATTTACAGAGAATGAAGTTTTTGATGCAATGGAAGAGTATGGTCTGTCCGGTGAAAAAGATACTGTAAAAAAATGGTATGACGGTTTTAAATTTGGAAATCACAGTGATATTTATAATCCATGGTCTATAACGAATTTTCTAAAGGAAAAACAGATAAGTCCATACTGGGCATCTACCAGCTCAAACGGTCTGGTAAATCGTTTGATCAGAACAGCATCTGCAGAAATAAAATCTATGATGGAAACACTTCTGGAAGGCGATTCTGTGGAGGTTAGCATTGACGAACAACTGGTGTTTGAACAGCTCGATAACGATGAAAATGCCATTTGGAGTCTTTTGCTTGCCAGCGGTTATTTAAAGGTTGATTCCTTAGAAAAAAGAGGTCTTACGCTTGAACCGTGGTATCATCTGAGCATTACAAATCTTGAAACCGTAAGTATGTTTTCAAATATGTTCAGAGGATGGTTTAATGCCTCTGTTTCGAATTATAATGGATTCATAAGGGCATTGCTTAGAGGCAATGTAAAGGAAATGAACATATACATGAATGAGGTCGCTTTATCTACCTTCAGCAGCTTTGACAGCGGAAAGCATCCTTCGGGAAAATCTGAACCGGAGAGATTTTATCATGGTTTTGTCTTAGGCCTGCTGGTCGAGCTTAGAGATAAATATGAAGTGCAGTCAAACCGTGAAAGTGGCTATGGCAGATATGATGTGATGATCATTCCACGTGATAAAAATTCGCAGGCTGTAATAATAGAATTTAAGGTTATTGATTCGCAAGAGGAGACATCACTGGATATGACTGCGGATAGTGCTTTGAAGCAGATTGAAGAGAAAAATTATGATGCAAAGCTTTTGGAACGAGGATATAAAAGAGAAGCAATTCAACATTATGGTTTCGCATTTGAAGGAAAGAAAGTATTGATAAAGAAGGCACAAATCTAAATGAAACAAAAATTATCAGTTGCACCAACACTCAAAAACTACGACAAGAAAAATCTCCCAAAGGACATTCTTGCGGGAATCATCATCATGGCGGTTTCGATTCCTATATCGATGGGCTATGCGCAGATATCCGGGCTACCGGCGGTATATGGCTTGTATGGCTCGGTATTCCCAATCATATTGTTTGCTCTGTTTTCCACATCACCGCAGTTTATATTCGGTGTGGATGCTGCTCCGGCGGCGCTTGTCGGAGCAGCAGTGCTTGGCATGGGAATAGAGGCAGGAAGCAAAGAGGCCATGACGGTTGTACCGGTGTTTACATTTTTTGTGGCACTGTGGCTTTTGGCATTTTACTTCATGAATGCCGGAAAGCTGGTGAACTACATATCTGCGCCGGTTATGGGCGGATTTATCACAGGCATATGTACTACAATCATACTGATGCAGGCGCCAAAGCTCATGGGCTCTGCGGCAGGAACCGGAGAGCTTTTTGAACTGTCTGAGCATATATGGGAGGCCTTACACCACATAAATGCAGCCGCACTTGTCATGGGGATTGTAGCGCTTGCCATTTTGGTTGTGAGTAAGAGGCTTGTTCCAAAGTTTCCTATGGCGGTTGTGCTCATGGTAACAGGCGCGCTTTTTACATATTTTGGACCGGTAAAGGAGTGGGGAGTGCCGACTCTTTCAGCAGTTGAGCCCGGCATGCCGCGGTGGTATATACCGGATTTCGAGGCAGTTTTTTCAGTTCAAAAGGCCTCAGAGGTAATAGTTTTAAGTCTTTCGGTTGCTGTTGTCATCATGGCAGAGACACTTCTGGCAGAAAACAATTTTGCACAGAAAAACGGATACAGAATAGATGATAACACGGAGCTTTTGGCATTTTCCATAGGAAATATGGCTGCGGCTTTTACGGGCTGCTGTCCGATAAACGGTTCAGTGTCACGAACTGCGATGAGCGAGCAGTACGAGGGTAAGACACAGCTCACAGGGCTTGTTGCAGGCGTTTCCATGATAGCAGTGCTTCTTTTTTGCACAGGCTTTATAGGATATCTGCCGGTTCCGGTGCTCACGGCGATTGTCATATCAGCGCTCATGGGTGCCACGGAGTTTCATCTGGCAAAGAGACTGTGGAAGGTCAGCAGGACAGAATTTTTCATATTTGTTGGTGCTTTTTTCGGAGTACTTATTCTGGGTACGATAAACGGAGTTTTGATAGGAATCATTTTGTCTTTTGCCGAGATGATAATCAGAAGCGCAAAGCCGGCCACCTGCTTTCTCGGTGTGCAGCCGGGACACAGTCATTTCCGCGATATCAGGGAGAGCACAAACATCCACGAGATTGACGGTGTGATTATTTACAGATTTTCGAGCGGCCTGTTTTTTGCAAATGCAAAGGTACTTGTGCGTGATATTGAGGACCACCTAAAGCATGATACAAAAGCTGTCATAATCGATGCCGGAGCTATCGGAAGTATTGATATCACAGGAGCTGACAGCATAGAGTCACTTTACCGCTCACTGAAACAAAAAGGTGTAAAGCTATACATAACAGAGCACATTGCAGAGCTCAACGAGCAACTCAGGAAGCTGGGCTTAGGTTATTTAATTGAGCAGGGCTGTGTCAGAAGGACAATACATATTGCGCTAAAGGATATGGGAATAAACAGACCTTATCCGCTTGAGGGTGGCGTAGATAACGAGGAGCGCAGTGCCTCAAGAAAGCGTGCTGACAACAGAGTGCAGGAGTTTGTCTGGGCGTTTGGCGCCGAGAGTGAGGAGCAGATTGAAAAGCAGATAAAGCTTCAGATAGAACAGCTCAAAAAGACAAAGGATATAGAGGAAATCATGCATGGCCGCTGGGCGCATATGGATGAGTTTGACCAGGATGAGTGGCTGGAGCATCTGGAGGAGCATCTGAAAGAAATCGTCAACATATCAGGAAAGGATGTGCACACGCTTGCGGCAGATATCGAGATGCACCGTCGCGAGGTGCATGAGCGTATAGCAAGAGAGCATCCGGAGCTTGCAGAGCGGTTTGCACAGAGGAGACACCTGCTTGATAAGCATCTGAAGGAGAGAAGGCCTGAGGTCTACAGGATTATCGTGCAGCTAAGGGAGGACAACAAGCATAAATGAACATAAACCAGACACTCAAACAATACTTTGGCTACGACAGTCTTAGAACAGGGCAGGAGGAGCTCATAAACGGCATACTTGCAGGGCACGATGTGCTCGGTATCATGCCGACAGGCGCAGGAAAATCGCTGTGCTACCAGCTTCCGGCGCTTATACTTAAAGGAATTACGCTTGTCATTTCGCCACTTATCTCGCTCATGTCAGATCAGGTCAAGGCTTTAAACCAGGCAGGAGTGCATGCCGCCTATATCAACAGCTCACTGACTGAAAACCAGATAAGGATGGCACTTTCATATGCCTCACAGGGACGCTACAAGATAATCTATGTCGCTCCGGAGCGCCTCAACACGCCGCGTTTTCTGGATTTTGCCTGCAACGCGGACATATCGATGCTGACAGTTGATGAGGCACATTGTATATCGCAGTGGGGACAGGATTTCAGGCCGAGCTATCTGGAAATTGCCGGATTTTTAACGAGACTTCCAAGACGACCGATAGTCAGTGCGTTTACAGCGACCGCCACAGAGCGCGTGAAAAATGATATAGTGGCTTCGCTTGGACTTAACAATCCGGTTACTATGGTGACTGGGTTTGACAGACCTAACCTGTTTTTCAGGGTTGTTACAAGAAAGGGAGGCAGCCAGAAGGACAACAGTATAATCAATTATGTGAAAAAGCATGAGGACGAAAGTGGAATAATATACTGCGCAACGAAAAAGAATGTGGATAAGCTGTATACTCTTTTAAATGAGCAGGGTATTTCGGCGGGCCGTTACCACGCAGGGCTTTCAAATGATGAACGTAAGCAGAATCAGGAGGATTTTACATACGACAGAATCCGTGTGATGGTTGCCACAAACGCATTTGGAATGGGAATCGACAAGTCAAATGTGAGATATGTGCTGCATTACAACATGCCACAGAGCCTCGAGTATTACTATCAGGAGGCCGGAAGAGCGGGACGAGACGGTGAGGAAGCGGAATGTGTGCTGTTTTTCTCAAAGCAGGATATCATGATAAACAAGTTCCTTCTGCAGAATAAGGCTTCAGCAGGCGATGTGGCATCCGACATGCAAAAGACAGCCAATGACAGGAGGAAGCTGCAGCAGATGATAAATTACTGTGAGACGGACAAATGCCTGAGAGAGTTTATACTTTCATATTTCGGAGATACAACGCCATGCATCTGCAACAAATGCAGCAACTGTGTGGTTGTGGAGGATGAAGAGGAGGAGACATACGTTGAAACCGGCAAAAAGCGTAAAAAGGCAGCACAGCTTGCAGGGCTTAACGAGCTTGGTGCTGCGCTGTTTGAAAAGCTGCGCAGCGTGCGTACAGAGCTGGCTGCAGAAAAGTCGGTGCCTCCGTATATCATCTGTTCCGACAAGACTTTAAAGGATATATGTGCGAAGCTGCCGCGGGATAAGGAACAGCTTGCCGATGTGTACGGCATGGGTGAGCAGAAGATACAAAATTATGGTGAAGCGTTTGTGACGGCGGTAAATTCATTTGTTGCAGATAACCCAAATCCATCAGGCAGCACGACAGGTGAAAGACCACAGACTGTTTTAAGCGATGAGGAGGCTGCTGAAACCGGCAGCACGAGAAAAAAGAAGCTTCCGTTTTACATCGAGCCACAGAGGCTTGATGAGGTAGAGCTCACCGACAAATGCAGGCTTACAGAGCTTACGAACAAAATAAATGAGCTGTGTCCTGCGGATAAGGAGCACAAAAAGCTTGCAGCCTCGTTTATAAACGAGCTTCTTATTGCAGAGGGATATCTGGAGGAAGTTACAGAAGACGGGAACAAGATAAAGCGTGTCACCGAAAAGGGACGAAGCGTAGGGATAGATGAGGAAGAGCGCAAGGCAAAATTTGGTGGAAGCTATTACGCTATCACCCATTCGAAGCAGAGCCAGCAGGTGATAATAGAAATGCTGAAAAAACACTATAGCGGAATTAAACCATAGGTGTAAATGGACTTTAGATAAACTGGATATATAAATTTATATAAAATTGGATATATACTTGATGCCACATAAGAGTATTATATAGTTTAATTGTAATATTTAGGAGGCATTTTATGAGAAACGAAAAAGTTCAAAAACTCACACTTACAGCACTTATGGCAGCTTTATCATATGTCATATTCACATTTTTACAGATTAAGGTCACATTACCGGGTGGCAGCGCCACATCCTTTCACCTTGGCAACGCAGTCGTAGTACTTGCAGCTTTGCTCTTAGGCGGAGTATACGGAGGAATCGGTGGAGCAATCGGAATGACAATCGGTGATTTACTTGACCCGATATATATCACCGGAGCACCAAAGACATTTTTCCTCAAGCTTATGATTGGTGTTATCACCGGTCTTGTAGCACACAAGCTTGGAAAGATTACATATTCAACCGACAAGAAGCATGTATTTAAATGGACAGTCCTTGCAGCATGTGCAGGAATGCTCTTCAACTTTATTTTTGACCCGATTATAAGCTATTTCTACGATATGCTTATCCTCGGAAAGCCGATGGCACAGCTCAAAATCGCATGGAGCGTGACCACAACAGGAGTCAATGCAGTGATATCGGTGATTGCTGCAACAATCGTGTATGTGGCACTGAGACCGGTGCTCATCAAGGCAAATCTGTTTTTCAAGATTGGCAAAGAAAAATAATAGTTACATAATATTTAGCATTAAAACCTGATTATGATGAGACGAGATGAAAATACAAATATATTCGACAGAGTAGCTGAAATAAGTTTATACCATCGGTTTCTTCGTTACAAGCTGACGTGTGAATACTAATGGACAAAATATAATCAATATATAATCAATATATAATACTGCAGTTGACATAGCTTGTTAATTGTCATATTATAATTATAGAGAGGTCTCCATTAACCTTATGGTCTTGAATCGTAGAAGAGATGAACATTAAAGAAGGTCTCCATTAACCTTCGGTAATCAATCCGTAAAGAGATGAGCATTAACGAGTGGGAAGCTTAGGCTTCCCACATTTTTAATCTAAAATATAAAGGAGCAGTATTATGTTTATACTAGAGGGAAAGTTGACATTTATCAACATTGAACAAAGTTACCTCAAAAAGCTGCATGATGCATGCTCAGAGGTGTATTATAAGCCAAGCGGTTATGAGAATAAACCATACATAGGGATTTTGATAAACAAAAATGACAGAAAATATGTAATTCCATTATCCTCAGCGAAAGAGAAGCATAAGACATGGAAAAATGTCGGTAAAGAATGCTATTTGGTTTATGAAATGGCAAAGAAGTCCAGTATGGCGCAAGGAGATATTTGGGTGGCAGCAGAAGAGGATGATGTAAAGCATATTCTTTCTGTTATGGATATTAAGAAAATGATTCCGATTGTGGATGGTGTTTACAGTAGGGTAAATATTAATCCAGATGACACAGATACCGATGATGTCAAGAAATATAAGGATTTGCTAAATAAAGAATATTCTTTTTGCTTGAAGGTAATTGATGAAGTTATCGGAAGGGCTAACAAGTTGTACGACAAACAGATGGCAACCGGAAAGGTGGTTAAGTTCTGTTGTGATTTTAAGGCATTAGAAGAAGTGGCAGATAAATAGTGGCGGATGGCTCGCATGAGCCATCCGTTTACAACTATATAGAGGGAGGTATTTAGTGTCGTGCAGTTGTCATATTTTATGATTTAACTGCCGCAACAAAATCATGTATCTTTTCCGGATTCTTCCCCGCTTTGTCATCATTTTCCACACCTGATGATACATCGACTCCGTCAGGATGCACGGCTTCAATTGCCATGCGCACATTGTCTGGATTTAAGCCACCTGCGAGCAGCAGCAGCTTTTCATCGCGGGGGATATTGTCAACCAGCTTCCAGTCAAAGGTTTTTCCACTGCCGGGCTCAATGGCATCAAACACATAGCCTGCGATGCGTGAATCGTTGTGATACTTTTCATAGCTGCCCATATCAGAGACATTGAAGGCTTTAAGAATCGGGATAGCTATTGCTGCCTCCGCCTCTGTCTCTGTCTCCGGGATTTCCCCATGTATCTGGACATAGTCAAAGCCTGCAGCCTCAATCTGTCTGACCTGCTCTATGGATGGCGAAACGACAACGGCGACTCTTTTGATGGAAGCATCAAGGGCTGCCATAATCTCCTTTGCCTGTTCGATGGATATATTTCTCTTACTCTTTGGAAAAAATAACACCATACCCGCAAAATCAACGTGATTTTCGTTGAGATACCGTGCTTCGGCAGGTGAAGTCAGACCGCAGATTTTTATTTTTGTGTTGGAATTTGTATTTATATTATTATCACTAATTTCTTTAGCTGTATTCTGTGTATTCATATCCTAAGAATAGCATTGTTGCAGGTTGATCGCAAGTGGATATATTTTAAATTATTGAGCATTAATTGCAAGTGGATTTACGTTAAATTATTGAGTATCGTTCGCAAGCCGCGGGTACCCTGGAGCACACACTATCCCGCGAAAGCGAATAGCGGAGCTGCTTAGAGACTGTAGAATTGTGCTATGTAAAGCAGAAATGCCGAGGCATGGACGCCGAGGCAAGGAGAAATCGAGCCATGGATGGCGAGTTTCGACGGTTTCGTCGAGTTAAGAAAACCTTGGGCACAATTCGTACAGCCTCTTAGCTGCGTAGCGTAGCGAACGTGGGATAGTGTGTGCACCATGGTACCCGCGGTTTGCGAACAGGTGTACTACTACAAACAACTACAAACAACGGTTAATACGGATTGCATGCGCAAAAATGAGATGTTATAATGCAGTTAATAAACAGTAATAAAGCAGGAGATAACAATTATGTCAACAGAAGAGATTAAAGAATATATCGGAACACAGCTCAAAGCACTCACATCAATAGCAAGCCCTACAGGTTTCACAAAAAATGCCACAGACTATCTGATGAAGCAGCTTGAGGCTATGGGATATGCGCCACAGCTTTCAAATAAAGGAAATGTCAGCGTGGAAATCGGTGGAGTTGGAGCACCTTTGGTATTGGCAGCGCATGTGGACACGCTTGGAGCCATGGTTCGCTCAATAAAGGATAACGGACGTTTGCGCCCGACAACTATCGGTGGTCATCAGTGGAGCACAGCAGATGGAGAAAACTGCATGGTTTTTACTCGTGATGGCAGAATGTATACAGGCGTGGTGCTAAATACAGAGCCATCGGCACATGTGGCAGACGAAAAGGTTGAGACAAAGGAAGAGAATATGGAAATCCTGCTTGATGAAAATGTAAATGACAAGCAGGGCGTAGCGGCACTTGGCATCCAGACAGGGGATATTATCGCCATGGATCCACGTACGGTCATCACGGAGAGCGGCTATATCAAGAGCCGTTTCCTTGATGATAAGCTGTCAGCCGCCATCTTACTCGGTGTGGCTCATGCCGTAAATGATGAGGGCTGGAAGCTAAACCGCAAGGTCACACTGCTCTTTACGGTTTATGAGGAGGTAGGCCATGGCGGAAGCTTTGTACCGGCTGATACTGAGGAGATGATTTCCGTAGACATGGGCTGTGTTGGAGCAGACCTAGGCTGTACAGAGCATATGGTTTCAATCTGTGCTAAGGACTCAGGCGGACCTTACAACTATGAGCTTGTTACAGAGCTTTCAAATCTGGCAAAGAGCGAGGGGCTTGACTATGCAATCGATGTTTATCCGCACTACGGCTCTGATGTTGAGGCAACACTGCACAGCGGATATGATATCCGTCATGGGCTTATCGGTGCAGGAGTTTATGCATCGCATAACTATGAGCGCTCACATATGGATGGCGTGGAGAATACTTATAAGCTTTTGAAAAAATATATTACAAAATAGCATCATTGTGATACATTATTTCATGTATTCAAACAAAGTAGCAGAGAGGTAAATACACCATGAATTAAAAAAAAGTTCATCATATTGCCATTATTGGGAGCGACTATGAGAAATCAAAGCACTTTTATGTGGATCTGTTAGGTTTTTCTATTATTCGAGAAAATTACAGACCGGAACGTGATGATTATAAAATTGATCTTCAACTTGATGAGATAGAATTAGAACTTTTTATCATTAAAAATTGTCCGAAGCGTCCAAGTTATCCGGAGGCTTACGGTCTCAGGCATCTTGCCTTTGCTGTAGACTCGGTCGATGATACTGTAAGAGAATTGAATAAAAGGGGCATCATAACTGAGCCGATTAGACTCGATACTTACACAGGCAAAAGAATGACATTCTTTCATGATCCGGACAATCTACCCTTGGAAATTCACGAATAAAGAATAACAATTCGAAAGTTACGGAGGAAACATAATGGAATACAAAAAATTTGATAATATAATAATAGCGAGAATTGACAAAGGGGAGGAGATTTTGGAGCAACTGAAAGCAATTGCCATAACTGAGAATATAAAGCTTGCCAGTATTAATGCTCTTGGAGCTATCAATGATTTCACAGTCGGAGTATACAAGACAGATGAGAAGAAATATTACTCAAACAGTTTTAAAGGCTATTATGAAATAACATCGCTGACAGGTACAATCAATACAATGGATGGAGAATATTATGCACATCTTCATTTGAGTGCCGGTAATGAAAAAGGTGAAGTGTTTGGAGGACATCTGAACAGAGCTGTTGTAAGTGCAACTTGCGAGCTCGTTATTACGGTAATTGATGGAAAAGTTGACAGAGTTTATGATGAAGAAACAGGACTTAATGTATTCAATTTCTGAACACTTTTTGGTTTTTCATAATAGTATCTATAACTGTTGTTATTTTTATTTGTGGTCGATATTATTTTGCACACAATAAAAGCTATAAAAATGAGGCAATTGATTATGCAAAATGGGAGAACTTTGCAAAAGTAATTAAAAGAGCAATGATCGCATGTGAAAACAGCGGGCACAGTATTCCAGACGATTTTCCCGAGGTCAGGAAAATCGTTGAAGCCGGAGTCACCACGAAACCAAAAAAAGATTATGAACTGTCAAGATATGCATGTTATCTGATCGTTCAGAATGGAGATCCAAGAAAAGAGGTCATTGCATTAGGACAGACATATTTTGCAATCCAGACATACAGGCAGGAAGTTGCTGACCACTTTAATGAACTGGACGAAGATAACAGAAGACTTGTTGTCAGGGGAGACATCAAACAGTGGAATCAAATGTTGGCAGAGACAGCACATAATGCAGGAGTTATTACGAATGAGGAATTTGCAATTTTTCAAAATGCCGGATATATGGGGCTATACGGTGGATTAGATGTTGATGATATTCATACGAAAAAACAATTAGAAGTAGGACAGAAAATTCTTGATTACATGGGAAGTACAGAGTTGATTGCTAATCTGTTCCGAATATCACAGACAGAAGAAAAATTAAGAAAAGATAAAATTGTCGGTGCGGAAACCGCGACATCAGTGCATTATAATGTTGGAAAAGAGGTAAGAACTGCGATTGAAAAGATTGGAGGAACTATGCCGGAAGATTTGCCAACACCGGAAAAAAGTATCCAGCAGATAGAAAAAGAACAGATGCAGAGATTAAAAAATAAGGCTAAGAAAGGCAAGCTGATGTTGGACGAATAATCCGAATGGTATTTTATTGTTACATTTGGAATTTTGGGTGTTACAAGGGACCGTGTGAGACTTATTGATGGCAGTTATAACAAAAGAGTTCTGATTGTTACCATTATCACCAATATTATTGATGCCGCATTAACAATTAATAGCATTGAGACAGTTGTGAAAGCAGTTAAATATAGTCAACAATAAAAGAGTTTTGTGAAATGTGTTTAATGGTGTTAGGCACCAAAAATTTCGAAACAATAAGGAAAAGCTCAATCGGAATTGACCGAGCTGAAAGAGAAGGATGCTTGTTGCCCGAAAGACAAGAAGATGGAAGTAGAAGAAAACAAAAAATAATTTTTTATATGAAAGGCTGGTTGCAGAATGTCAAAACAAAATATTTATGATAATGATTTATTTTACGAAAACTTCGAGAAAATACGTAGCAAAGAAATCAATTTTAATGATATTATTGAGACACCAATAATATTAGGAATGATACCTGAACTATATAAAAAGAAAGTATTAGATATTGGATGTGGTATGGGGCAACATGCACTTCAATATTCAAAGAAAGGGGCGTTATCCGTTCTTGGAATTGATATATCGGAAAAAATGTTAGCATATGCAAGAAAAAATAATGCTGCCTTTAATATTGAATACAGAAGACTGGCTTTTGAAGAATTGGATGATTTAGAGGAAAAGTTTGATGTTATTACAAGTTCATTGGCTTTTGATTATGTAGAAAATTTTGAAAGGCTTATGAAACAGATTTATAGTCACTTGAATGAAAATGGCAAATGTGTTTTTTCGATGTCACACCCAATAAGTACAGCATATGATGGGACTTTTGACAGATATACCAGAACAGAAACTGGAGAAAGATTATATGCTAATCTGCGAAATTACGGAATAGAGGGTAAGCGTGTTATTCATTGGGTAGTAGATGAATATGAACTTTATCATAGAACGATTTCAACATTAATAAATGATATTGTTTCTGCTGGATTTATTATTGAGGAATGTCAGGAATCAAAAGTACCAGAATCAATTAGAGAAAAGCGAACAGATATGTTTGGAGGAGTTATTCATCAGCCAGACTTTATTTTTTTTAGGTGTGGAAAGAAAAATTAATATTTTATCTATGTAAAGAACCCGACAAATTCAAGTTTGCCGAAATATCTGGCTAACTTTCCCAATTTTACAGGCATTCCAGCCCATTCATTAGTGAAATGATATGTATTTTCCCTTATTTTTGCCCTTATGAGATAATCGTAAGGGAAATAAGGGAAAGTTTTATTTAGTCGTTGCCTGCCACTTTATCAAGTAACTTTGCGGATTCCCGCTTGGCTTTTCTTGTGGAATGGGCGTAGACATTCATTGTGGTACTGACATCTGAGTGTCCTAACAGTTCCTGTACATCTTTCGGAGCTGCTCCATTTGCCAGAAGGTTGCTTGTGTAGGTGTGTCGCAACTGGTGAAAATGAAATCCTTCAAATCCATCCAGTTTCTGAGCAATCTTCCTGCAAACAATTCCTAACGTGCTTGGCAGTTCCAAACTTCCATCCGGTCTTAAGCAGACAAAGGATATTTCCTTATAATCTTCTGGAACATTCTCTGTTCCGTCCAGATGATAGAACTCATAGTAAACTCTGTTTTTGTCTTTTACTTCTCTGTAGTAGTTTTTGTGGTAAAGTTCTCCGTACTGCATTCGGTTTTTAAGCTGTTCCTTTCGGGCATTGCGAAGAATCTCTGCCAGTGTATCTCCAAAATCAACAATCCTTACCTTTTTTCGTTTGGTTGGTCCGATGATATTCTTGTGCCTTGAACCATCATATCGGATACTGCGTCTGATTGTAAGGCACTGTTCTTCAAGATTTACATCCTGCCATGCCAGACCACAGGCTTCACCGATACGAAGTCCTGCATAATAAGCTATCTGGATTGGAAGTATTGCCGGTGGATTGTAATCCTGTAGAAATTCAATCAGTCTTTCATAATCCTCTCGTGGAATTGGCTGTATATCGCCATCCATGTCATCATCAGAAAACAGGTCAACCTCATCCGTCTGGTATTTCAGCTTAATATACTGCATCGGATTGAAAGTGATATATTGCTTTGGTGATACTGCAAACCGGAATGACTGCTGTAATACTGCCGAGAAAGAACGAATGTAATCTTTGCTATAACCTTTTCTTTCTGAACCATCTGGATAAGTGCCACCAAAGGAAAGCAGATCGAAGAAGGCTTGTAAATGCTCAGATGTTACATTTTTCAACTTTCTCTCTGAAATTGGATGCTTCTTGATGTTGGTAATAGCACCGAGGTAATTCTGGACTGTCCCATTACTGAGAGTACCGGTCTTTAATTCTTCCTCTGCCCATATATCAAGTAATTCTCCAACTGTAATATTTT
>OGFF01002530.1_pt1 | contig 15624 bp, 12 predicted proteins | sample 1570751 | NCBI WGS metagenome assembly OGFF01 (sample SAMEA2581951, study PRJEB24529) | metagenome | biome: Human gut stool | place: China | collected 2011 | reverse complement strand
CATGAGGCGTGGCTGGTAACATAGGGCTTCGCCCGTCTAAGAAATACCCCCGGCTTCGCCGGGGGATATTTATTAGTATTCAAGGATACCCCCTTGTGCTGCGCACCGAAGCGCATCTTTGACGCTGCCGCAGCCTTCAAACTGCGCGGCCAACGCTTCCGCAAGGCGAAGGCCGTTGAGCCTGTGGGGGAAAGTGAAAGACATAGTTAAAGCGGCTGACAGCCAATGCTGTCAGCCGCTTTATTTTTTGCAGTGCTGATACCCGGAAATATTTTCGAGCGGTGCAGCTCAATTACTTGGACATCACTTCTTCGATGGGGGTATAATCGAAATCAAGCTTAAAGTATCTGGGGCCAAGAATTGCGATACCCTTTTCCGTGCGGAATACGGGGTTCGCCTTCAGGCCAATCACGCTGACCTCATTGCCGACCGCCAGAATGGGGTTCGCATACGGTTCGCCGGTCTTGGCATCGACGACAGCAATGATGTCGGGGCTGGAAACATAGGGCTTGTCATTTTTCCACATGGCATGGTTCTCGTTTTTGAAGAAGATCTTGAAGGTGTTGCCCTTATCGTCGCCAGAACCCTCAATGGTGTGATAACCGTAGTAATAGCCGTCATCCCATGTTTCCTTGCCGGTGACAACACCGGTTGCCAAGCGCCATCCGCCGAGTTCGGTTACAATGGTTTCGACGGGATCCTTGCCGCTTTCGCGCGCTTCACGAATCATCTTGCCAATATTATAGCAGGAAGACAGCGTGCCCTGATTGATGCACTTCTTCATATCCTTGCCGCTCATCAGGAAGCCCGCCTGACCGACAAGGCCATAGGCACTTTCGGCAATTTTCTTGCCGATTCGCTCCACGATGCGGTAGTTCTTTGCGTTTTCGATATAGGAAATATCGTTATAGGCATCAACAGACGCAACGGGCCAGAGGGTTTTGCCGTGCAGATACGGCGTGGTCTGCTGGATCTCAGGGATCGCGCGGCCGGTATAATCACCGTCGACACAAACAGCACCGCTGATAATGCCCGCAGTTACACCACCGGGCGTATTGGCGCCGCCCAGCTCGATGGGTACGACCGCGTCGATCTTCGTGTCGCAAAACTTTCCGAGATACTGAATAGCCTTGGCCAGCTGCTCCTTCTCAGGATATACAGGGTCAGTGAAACCAAAGTCTGCCATCTCCGCTTCGACCTCAGGCGTATGAGGGGCAATAGATCCCATCAGGAAGGGGCAGGCCGTCATCGCATCGTCTGGGATCTCGCTCATATCGACCCAACCGACCTTGGTCCCCTTGTTGATCTCACTCATCAGGGACTGCAGTCCATTTGCAGGCAGGCCGCCGCCGCCTGTGCCCATAAACGTGCATCCGCGAACGAAGTCTTCAGCCATCTGCTGATTTTCCAGATACATAGTAGCCATTTTTCTTCTCCTTTTAGTTATTATATTGACACTGGTTACAGTTTTTCCAATTCACCGCGTGCGTTCTCGACATATTCGCCGCCAAAGTACAGGCGACTGGTGTCATTTTTGAAAAGCATAAACAAAGCGATATAGATAATCGCGGTAACAACCATGCTGTTGATCGCCGCGATGCCCCAGGTAACGGTATATCCTACAAGGCAGCCGATGGCCCAGCTAACCAGTGCGGGGATGGAGCAGAAGCGGTGTTTAACACCAGCGCCGAACCGATAGGATTGGTGCTTTACGCAGAAATAGTCGACAATGAGGATGCCAGCCACCGGAGGGATTGCAGTGCCGAGGATGCTCAGCCATGTGGTAAAATAGTTTACAATACCGAGCGCGCCGGCCACAGTCGCAATAATACCAAAGGTAATTACGACATACTTCTTCTTCCATTTCGGAACAGCAACGACAGCTGCAAGGGAGGAATAATAGAGGTTGTTGTCATTGGTGGTCCACTGGGCAAGGATCAGCAGCAGCAGCGACCAAGAGCCGAGAATATTCAGCAAAGCAACTGCCACATCACTGGTATCAGCAACAGTACAGATAAAGAATCCGGCAATAATGACGAAAGAATTGGCGATGATGAATCCGAAAACGGCACCGATAACACTGTCGCTACATTTTTTACCATAGCGGGTCAGGTCAGGCTGCAAAACTGCACCCATGGCATATGCTCCGATAACGGAAACAATTCCGACCGCGGTGGACATACTGCCAGTGTGCGCCAGCGTGATCTGGTTGAACTGTTCCATGCCGCCGACACGGGTCGCAGCCAAACCGCACGCAACAACACACATGAGAAGGATAAGCGGAGAAGCGATGTTGCTGAGCAGTTCAAGGCCTTTGTAGCCGATGAAAGCCGTTGTCATCATCAGCAGGCCGCCCCAGATACCGGCGACCACAGGCTCGGTGATAAATCCGGCATTGGGAAACATGGCGTGGATCGTGGAGCCAAAAAAGCCGCACTGATAGCCAAACCAACCCAGTTCAACGATTGCTGTCAGCACAGCGATGATGTAATTACCAAGGACGCCAAAGGATTGGCGCATCAGCATTGCAATACCGACACCGGTTTTGGTGCCAATATAGCTCAACAGGCCGCCAAGCACAGACAGAACTGCATTACCGACCAGACAAGCGGTAACGACCTGAGACAGCGAAAGCTGGCCGACGAAACTTGCTCCAACGTAAATCGAACTGAGGCAAATGATGCTGCCGACCAGAACCATTGCCAGTGAAAAGGATGATCTGCGTTGATCCAGGGGGACCGGTATGGTTGCATAGTCATTTACATAATTGGTTTCGCTTCCGGGATTACTCATAAATCTTCTCCTCCGTGTTCTCAGACTTTTCAATTGACTGACCGAAGATCATAGATGGGATCAATTGAAGGTGATATTATGGTAGCATGCTTGAAATAATAAAAAAATGTTTTGAAAACAAAAAACCGGGTCGCGTTTTGTTTTCAAAACATTTTTGCTTTATCATGGTAGTGTAATTACGAGAATATTTGTGGATCTTGCCGATAGAGGCAGATCGCGTGAAAAACTGCACTCAAGGCTGCGGCCTGCTCAAAATTTCCGCCCAAAAGAGACACCGCTTTGCGAACGCGGTACTGCACCGTATTTTGATGCGTATAAGTCAGCGCTGCAGTTTGTTTGTAACTGCAATCACAATCGATCAGATATATCTGCAGGGTTTCCAACAGCACCCCTTCACGCCGTCTGTCGTATTCGATCAGCGGGGCAAGTATTTGCCGTGCCCGGTCAATGGCTGCTTCATTTCTCAGATCCTGCTTGCAGGCGATCGCTTCGATCAATTCAAAGCGCCCCATGCAGTAACGGTTTTTATAAAGTGAACAGGTGAACGCCCATTCCTTGGCTGTCTCACTGACCAAGGAAAAAAGTTCACTCTCTCCGGATATATTGGTAGCACAGGCAAAGTGTCCGGCCGGATCTTGAGCCGCTTGAGCGGATAACACCAAGGCGTTCAGCGCTTCAGCATCCGGATCCGGCGCACGATTGAATATCAGAATTTCGAGTTGCTCATATCCGCCGTTTATAAAGGCGATCCCTTCACTTTGAAGCAGGGACTTAACCTCATGCATCAGCGGCAGCGACGGAGCCCTGCTGCAAATCAGGAAGTTCCATTGTTCAGCATCACCATGCCGATAATACCCCAAATCGCTGTGCGCCTGCTGCCAATCACCTCGTATAATGGCGTTGATGATATTGCCGCCGCGCGTTGACACCAAGGCGTGTCTCCATAGATCCAGACAAAGCTTGGTACACGTGAATAGAGAATCGATATCCACCCGCTTCCGTCTCTGGCTGAGAACAAACAGGACGGACAACTCAAGATAATCCGTATAATAATGTCGCCCGCAGTATTTTGTTTCGTCGATCAGCAGTTCAAAGCGCGAAGCATCGAACGGCAAGCGTGAGAGCTCGTTGTTCAGGAAGGTATTGAGACGATTGCCCGACATGGTGGAACACAGTGCGTTCTGAGAAAGCGTGTCAATGATGACAATATCCAGTTCCCCCTGATTTGCAATTTGGGAAAGCACCTCCTGTATGCTCCCGCCGCTGTCCTTTGTTTTCCACATGGAACTGATGATCGAGCGAAAGAAGGAATCGCTCTCATAGCGATTCAGCGAAAGCACATCGTTGAGTACATCGGCATAAGAAATGTGCTTATTGTCATTGTAGTTGAGGACAACAAGCGGAAAATTCAGCTCATCACACAAATCAAGCACTCTCTGATCGAATTTTTGCACCACGAGTCCGTAATAAAACACAATCAGCCCGGCTGCATTCAGTTTGTTGAGCGCGCGGATCACGTCACACTGACTTTCCACATCGTTTTTTACATTGTAGAGAGCTGTTATCATAATTTCCTGAGGCTTAAAGGAAAACGACAGCAATTCTGAGGCATTGTCCCTCCCCAACTCGGTCATTTCCAGAATCGTTCCGCCGCAAAGAGGTCGAAGAATTCCTTCTCTCCCGGCGATCAGGTGAGCCGTCTGTAAAGATTGAAGCCGAAAAATATCCCTTACCAATATCTGCATATTATTCCTCAAATAATTCTCAAAGCGTTTGCGGTTCGTTTATAAAAAGCATAGTCATATTCCGAGGGAATCTCAATAACGGTTTTTATAAACGTTTCTCCAAATAAAGATAGCAATCTTTAGCGGGAAAATCAATATATCTCTTTCAAAGTGTCACAGCGCTTCGAGCGCGGCACACTGCAGCGCGCAAGGGACGATACTGTTTGAAAGGCATAATGATGTGTTGACTGTTGAGGAGAACCGCGGATTTCTGAAAATCATCCGAACCGCCCGTTTAGGGGAAAGGGTCTGCTCTTTGGAGGACACTATGAGAATGGTCAAAATGAAGCCGAAATCGATGGATTTGGAAACCGCGATGCAAAAATTCTTGCTGGTCAAGGAATCACAGCACACAGGCGAAGAAACGATGAAGGACTACCGAAACTGCCTCGCTCGGTTCTTAGCCGACAGCCACAACAGCTTAGACTATCCCCTGCTCGAAAGCGATGTGCTGACATTTTTTGCCGCAATCCCCGACACCTCCCCTGCCTGCTACAATAAACCGTTCCAGAACATCAACGCATTTTTGAATTGGGCGCTTGAGCAGGAGCTTATTGAAAAGAATCCCATCAAGGTTCACAAGCTCCATAAGCGGCGGGACGATGGAAACATCAAACCTCTCCCCGTGGACAAGCTGCAAGCCTTTCTTGCTTCACTGGACAAGTCTACCTACACAGGTCTCAGGGATTATGTGATTTGTATGCAGTGTTCATCAACGAAGGAATCCCGCAAACGGAGCGACTGGCGAAACTCAACGCCATTGCCATCAGCCAGATGAAGGTGCTGACGGAGGATCACAGAATGCTGCAGTTCGATGAGGTGAAAGAAACAGAATCATAAAAACAAAAAATCCCGTGCAATAAATCGTCCTTTCCGTGCATTACACGGATGACAGGAGAAAAAAGCCCATGCTCAGTATGCTGATGACAACCGAATATGCGCCGGCGGAGGAGCGACACGAGCTGCAGCAGTTGCTCCTCCACATTGCCGGTGGTGACCGTGACGCTTTGGCGGCGCTGTATCAGCGCACGCGCGCGGCGGTGTACGGCTTAGCGCTTTCCTACCTCAAAAACGCGCACGACGCGCAGGACCTGACGCAGGACGTCTATGTGCAGGTGTGGGACTGCGCGGCGCAGTACCGCCCCACCGGCTCACCCATGGGCTGGCTGCTGACCGTGTGCCGCAACCTGTGCCTGATGCGCATGCGGCGGGAGGAACGCCATGCCGCCCTCAGCGAGGAGGAATGGGACGCCATTCCCGCGCGGGAGTGCGGACTGGACGCCGACGAGCGCGCGCTGCTGCAAGGCGCATTGGCAAGACTCGCTGACGAGGAGCGGCGCATTGTGCTGCTCCACGCGGTCACGGGCATGAAGCACCGGGAGATCGCGGCGCTGCTGGAGCTGCCGCTTCCCACCGTCCTGTCGAAATATCACAGAGCATTGAAAAAGATGCGCAGCTTTCTGGAAGGAGATGACGCCCGATGACCAATGAAAAAATGGAGCAGAGGCTGGCTGCGGCGCTTGAAAAGACCGCGCCGGATGATGTGAACGGCGTTCTCTCCCGCTGTGAAGAGCGGAAAGGAACGGTAATTCCCATGACAACAAAGAAAACGGCAAATAGAAAATGGACATCGCTCATTGCCGCCTGCCTTGCTGTAATGCTGCTGGGCGGCGGAGGCGTGTTCTACCAGCGAGCGAACGCGGTGGCGTCCGTGGTGTCGCTGGATGTGAACCCGAGCATTGAGCTGAAGGTGAACCGGAGCGAAAAGGTTCTCGTCTGTACGCCGCTCAACGAGGATGCAAAAGCCATCCTTGCGGATATGAGCAATGGAGCTGACCTCAAGGGGGCAAAGCTCGATGTGGCGGTAAATGCCATCGTGGGAAGTCTCGTGCGCAACGGTTATCTCGACAGCATTTCCTCCGCCATCATGATCTCAGTGGAGGACAAGGATACCGCCCGTGCGGAAAAGCTCCAGCGTGAGCTGACCAGCACTGTGGACGGTGTTTTGCAGACGAGCGAAGCAAAGGCCGCCGTCCTGACGCAGACGCTCACGCAGGACGCGGGGCGGGAACAGCAGGCCCGGGAAAACAACATTTCCACCGGAAAAGCGGCGCTGGTGAACCACGTGCTCGCACTCAACTCCGCACTCAAGTTTGACGCGCTGGCAAAGCTCTCCGTCGAGGAACTAAAGGATCTCGCGGAAGCGGGTGCGCCTGCCATGCCGATCGGTATGGATGCAGCCCGTACCGCTGCGGAGGAGTATGCCGGAACGACGGCGGTGGATTCCGTTACAGCGGAGGTCGATTCCGAACTGGACGAATTTCCCGCCCACTACGAGGTGGAGCTGCACACGGCATGGGGCGAGTTCGAGTATCTGGTGGACGCTTACACGGGAAAGGTGATCAGCGGACAGAAGGACTTGCTGACCACTGCTTCCACGCCTTCCACGCCAAATGTGACAACGAAGCCCTCTGATCAGAAGCCCGATCCGTCCGGAACAGCGCAGGACATTGGCTACGCCAAGGCAAAATCTATTGCCCTGAATCACGCAGGTGTGAGTGAAAATGAAGCGTATGACATGGATATCGAACTGGACGATGAGGATGGAATACTCGTCTACGAGGTCGAGTTCAAATCCGGCAATATGGAATATGACTACGAGATCAACGCCGCCACCGGCGCGATCCTCAAGCATGAGTCGGAGTTGGATGACTGACGCGCAAAGCACTCCAGTAAAGCATATTTGGATTACTTTCGGATCGTGTATTAGGCAAGCCGATTTTTAAAACATCAACCGCTTACCCGCGGCATACACAGCAGGTGCCGAAGCCGCAAACCCACATCAGAGAATCCGTTTTATAGGTTGAAAGGGACTCCCTTGACCGCTTTTGCAGTCAAGGGAGTCCACTTTACATATATTGTGATTACTTCTCCGCGTACAGCCGCCACAGGAACGTCACGATCTGCGCTCTCGTGCAGCCGCTGCCGGGGCTGAAGGTGGAGCTTGTTGTGCCGTTGGTGATGCCGTTGTCCGTGGCCCACTTCACCGCTTCGGCGTAGTAGGCGTCGGCGGCCACGTCGCTGAAGGCAGGCGCACCGTCGGCGGACGCCTTGGACGCCCGGAACAGGAAGGTCATGCCCTGAGCCCGGGTGCAGGTCGCGTCGGGGGCGAACCGGCCGTCAGCCGTGCCGGTGGTGATACCCTGACTCAGCGCCCAGCGAACGGCCTCCGCATAATAAGCGTCACTGGGAACGTCCGTTAGATCCATGGCGTAGTTCACCACTGGAGCCCCCGCCGCCCGCCACAGGAAGGTGACGATCTGGGCCCGGGTGCAGGGCTGATTGGGACCAAACAGGCCGTCGCCGATGCCGCCGGTGATGCCCTTCTTCTGCGCCCATTTCACAGCTTCGTAGTAATACGCATCGGTGGGAACATCCCGGAAGGGGCTGATCTTCGCTTCCTCCGTGAATGCAGCCTTGACCTCCACCCTTCCGGCGGGCATGATAAAGGTAAATCTGCCATCGCCCTTGTCGGTCAGTTCAAGCTCCTTGCCGTTTTTGTCAAGCACCTTGAGGCTGTCCAGCTCATAGCCCTCGTCCGGTTCCGCCGTGACGGTCACGCGGTCGCCCTGACTGGCGTTCTTCGGGCTGACGCTCACGCTGCCGTTTTCCGTCTTATCCGGAATTCCGACGGCATAGCGGGGATCAGAGTCATCCCGGCCGGACGAGGGCGAACCTCCGTCCCTCGACCAGTTTGCCGTAACGGTCACGCTGCCGTCCGGCATGGTGAAGATCGTTTCTTCGGCGTTGGGATCATCAAAGACAACATTGCTGCCGGACGTCCAGCCGTTGAAGGTGTAACCGCTGCGGCTGCCCGTGCGGACGGTGACAACGCTGCCTGCCGCATAGCTTCCCGCACCGGAGACATCCGCATAGCTGCCGTTCACAGTGACGGCATACCGGGTCTGCCGGGTGATCAGCGCCAGCTGCTGCGCAGATAGGTTGCCCGCGCTGTCCTTCGCCCGGAGATACAGGGAGGCGTTGGTTTCTCTTTCGTCCTCCAATTTATCGTGAATGGCAAAGCTGCCGTCGCCCGCAGCCTGTGTGCGCCCATTTTCCCCATAGAGTATCTCGCTGCCAGCATCCGCCGTGCCGGTGATGGTGTACTCGCCAGTGTCCCGATCAGCGAAGAACACCGGGTCGGAGAGGGTCAGCACGGGGGGCGTTTCGTCGCGGCTCACCAGCAGGAACACGCTGGTCACGTCCTTGTTCTGCTTGCCTTCCACCCGGAGCATCAGACTGCCGGTGAAATCGGGGATGTCATAGCTGTTGGAAGACGTCAGCGTGGTGGGGGAATCTTCATCATCCATCCGCGTAATGGTGATACTGTCGGCGTCGCAATTCACGGTGAGCGTGCCGGGATTTTCACCCACATAGGCGTGGAAGACACCGTTATCTTTGTCGCACTCCTTGTCGCCCACTTTAAGAGAGATCTTCAATTCCTTGTACTCTGGCAGGAACACTCCATCGTCGGCAGACTGCGTTTCTTTGCTGTAATACTTCGCGGTAAGCGCCTTTTGAGTGCCGGTTCCCCCGCTCCCCGCAGTACTGCCCTCTGTACCCTCCGCGGCGCTTGTCTCCTCGCCTTCCATGGAGCCGGTCTCCGTACTCTCTGTAGAGCCCGCCCCTGTACTCTCCGTGAAGTACGGCACCTCTCTATAGGCGCTCACGCCGATTCTGTAGTCCTTGTCCGCCTCGAGATTTTCGGCGGGAACGGACACAGCAGAGTTCTCTCCGCTGGCCTTAACGGCGTTTCCGCCCACGGTCAGCGCCATGTTGATGGAGTTATCCAACTGCCCATCTTTGGATTTTTTGAGGTCATAGCCAAAGCCGGTGTCCTTCCACTTTCCGTCCTTTTTCTGATAGACCGTCACGCGGTAGCCGTCGACATTAGACACCTCTTCCCATTCAGCCCTCATCACCTCGTTGCCGACAAAGGTCAGCGTAACGTTTGCCGGAGCAGCAGGCTGATTGCTGTTCGTGTAGTCCACCGTGGTGTCAGACTGCCAGCTGTCGATGGCGGCAAGGGCGTTCACAGTTTTGCTCGCTCCGTTCTCGGTGACCTCAACGCTCTTTTCCGTCATTAGGAAGGAGGTCACATAGTAACTGCCCGTGGGCGCGTGTGTGCCGCTGGTGGGAACGGTGACGGAAATGTTTTGGGTATCCTTCACAATTTGCTCGTCGATCAAGTAGTCCGCGCCGCCCTCTTCCTCGGCAAGATAGGTGCGCAGGGTATACGTTGTATCATCTTCGGCGTACTTGATTTTGCCGGACACCGGACCGCTGTTGCTATCCAAATTCAGTTCCAGCTTTTCAAACGGTGTAACGGTAACTCCCTTAGATTTCTCCCTTACAAGCGTAAGGGAGTCTGTATTGACCTCATAAGTCCCGGCTTCCTTCAGCCGCAGGATCGCCACGCGGTATTTGTTTCCGTCTACATTCTCGATAAGGTCGGTGCCTGCGTTGATCTCATAGGTGGAATTGATTTGACCGTCCTCACCCACCCAGTTGATGTCGATGCGGTTGGTCTCATCTTTTTTCGTAACAATCAGAGCTTGTTTGATATCCTCCTCGCTCACGCTCTCGTCAAACGCCAGCAGGATATACGGTGTTTCCGCCGGATCGGTGACTTTTACCTCAATCACCTTAGAAGTTTTCACTGCTGCCGTTCGTGAGCACAACGGGCTCCAGAGCCGTCAGCATCAGAGCCTCCTCGCCGTCCTCAAGCGACACCGCCTGCACCACCGGCGTCACGCCGTGGTCCTCCCATTTCCACTCGGGCAGCTTTTTGATCAGCTTGCCCTCAAGATCCCATCCCTTACCCTTTTCGAAGTCGGTTTTGATGATATTCGGAAGAATGACCCACGCGCGCACATCATAGAGCCAGTTCGTCGTCTGTGCCATCGCGCCGAGGTAGACATTGATGTTATTAAACGCATCCTTCATGCCCTCGCTGACGCTGATGCCGCTAATGCGAGCCGTGGTCTGTCCGCCGATGATCAGCTGAATATCCGTTTGCGACAGCTTTGCCCCTCTGAGGCAGGGGATAAAGAAATTACTGGGGATCTGCAAGATGCCCTGCACCTTGCCGTTGGCGCCGATGCCGAGATACAATTTGTCCTTGTTCTCATTCACGCCGCCGAAGGCCCCCAGCTCGATGGAGGATTTCAGAACGATCACATCAAGCTCTGTACTCGGCAGATTGAGCTCGAGCGCCTCCGAGCCGGCAAAGTAGATGCCCGTGTAGGTTTCATTTCCATATTTCCGCTCCTGCCCGTTGAGCTTGAGGGCGTAGCCAAAGCTATCGATGATGGATAACTTCGCGCCTACAATGCCCTCGTCACTTGCCGTGAGGGAGATCTCACTCGGGCCGATCACCACATCCCCCGTGCCCTCGATGAGGTGGAGATAGGTGCCCGTCAGCGTGCCGCGCAGCTTGATGGGCGGAATGGCAAAGTAATCGCCGTTCACCGTTTTTGCCAGATCCATGAAGCCCGCGCCGCCGCCGTTGAGCTGACCAACGGGAATGGGCGGAATAAGGGGGATGCCGGGGCTTGCCTTGACATAGAAATACAGCGTGTTGGGCAGCAGGCTGCCGTCCTTTTTGCTGCGCGTCAGCTCCAGCTCCGCCTTGGTCTCAAAGAGGTCAAAGACGTTCAGCTCCAGTTCAAAGGCGTAACGCTTGTTGCCATTGAAGGTATTGACCTCGCCCTTGACCTTGGCAAGCTCCAGCGACAGCATTTTTTCGGTGCTGAATTCGCCCACGGCCTTTACGCCGTTGACCTTGAATTCCTTTTTCTCATTCAAGCCGTAGCCCAGCTTTTCCAGTGAAAATTCCGCGCCGTCGAAAATGGTCTGAAAGCCGATCTCGCCGCTGAACACAAGGTTTCCCGCCGCGTCGGCGGCGGCGTTCCTCAGCTTCACCGTGGCGTAGGGAATGTCCACATAGACGATGGCATCGTTGTTCTCGGGGGCAATGCCAAATGTAAAGCCGTCCCTCGTGAGGGAGATTTTCAGGTCATTTTCCGCTCCGGTTTTGGGCTGGTAGAATTTGAAGGTCGGCGCGCTCAGGCTCACGCCGTTTTGCTCCACGGTTCCGTTCTTGTGGATGACGAGCCTGCCGCCGCTGCCCCACGTCGCCGTGACGGAGGGAGACAGCAGCGCCGCCCCGCCGGTGAACTCAAAGGAGGTGCCGTCTGTACTCTTGTAATCGCCGTTGATGAGGGCGACGGGATCCTTCTTGTACTGCCGCTTCAGCGCCTCGAGCGCCGCGTCGTCGGCCACGTGTTCCACCGTCACGCCGCTGCCGCTGGAGAAAACGGCCAGCCGCTTGGCACTGATGGAGATATTCACCTTGTCCGGTTCGCTGGGGATGGGCTGCGTCAGCTTCGTCAGGCTGCGGAAGCCCCAAAGGAAGTGTGAGGGAACTATGCTGTAATCGCTTCTATCACCGAAATAATAACCGATCTCATCCCCGCACTCCACCCGGGTGTCGCCGGGGCGGCTGGCCGGCGTTACGCTGACCCATTTCGGCAGATAGGCCTTGATGGTGCCGTTTTTATAGTATTGCGACAGTCCCACAAAGGGATTGGCCCAGTTGTAGCCGTCCGTATAGACCTCGGTGATGTAATTGGAGCACCAATTGCCCCCCGGCGGATAGTCCTGCGCCGTATCCAGATTTTCCACCTTGCTGGTAAGCACGGAGTTTTCGGTGGAAAGCTCTTTCTTCGTTGTATGATCGTAGACGGTGCGGCTCAGCTTGAGGGCGGGGCTGTCAGCGGCGTTTCTGTGACCCATGGCGGCAAAGCCGCTGAGGGTATAGCCCCATCGCATCTCAAACTCAATGCCCAGAGCGCCATAAGTATCCACGCTGGTGATCTTGATATTGTCAACGCTCGTCAGAACGCCCCATGCGCCTTCCGAAGACAGCTTTACGATCTCATAGTAGACCGTGGTCGTTCCTGTGACGGTTTTCCCGGACACCGTGGCCGTCAGGTCGTACTCCACCTTGATGGCCTTTGCAGCGCCGTTAGGCGTTTTGTCCACAGGGACGATGTGTTTCAGGCGGAGTTCGGCGGGATGCACGATATCCCGCTTGTTATATCCGGAGCCCTTAAATGTAACAAAATTACAATACGGCATCTGCCTGTCTGTGGGGTCGGCGCTGTCCGCCGCCGGGGCCGTGGAGAGCGTGCCGTCCTTCCGCACGATCACGCGGAGATAGTCGTTTCGCAGCTCCAGCGACCCGCTGGACAGCGTTTTGTTGTCACGGTATCGCTGTTGACCGGCCGAATATCTCCCAAATAGGCCACAACCTCCGTGGGCAGCAGGCCCAGCAGCAGACATAGCGTCAATAACAGGGTGATCGTTTTTTTCATGATGCGTTTCCCTCCTTGTCTGTCTCATTGTTCTTTTCTCGTTTCTCTCGCTCATGCAGGCGCATACAGACCACCGTCAGGACAGCGGCGGCCGTAAAGGACGCCACGCCCACCAGCACATAGCCGCCTGCGCTGTCCGCCAGCAGCGTCGCGCCGTAGGCCCCCTGCACGGCGGCGCCGGATGCCCCATCAATGAAATGAGCCAGCGCGCCGGTCAGACCCAGAGCCAGCGCGGTACACAGGGTTCCCAGCCGCCGCAGCGCCGTCCGCTCCCGCTTTTGGATCAGCCGCAGGGCCGTCTGCTTCACACGCCGGACGCGCTCCGTGGTGTCATACATGCCCCTTCCTCCTTCCCGAAAAAAAGTCCGTAAACGGTAAATAACACGTACCTGTAAATTGGCAATGTCGTATGCCATACAACATATAATAAATATGCGATTGTTGAGCCAGTAAAAATGATAGATTATTTATAAGATGGGGCTATTTGAAAATATCATTTGTAGGGTTCATAAATAATAGTTTAATAAATTGCTTGAAGTTAACTTGCGTTTGGTGTAAAATAGTTAAAAACAATAGATAGAAAGAGTGCTTGCCTTGGCTAAATGTGCATATGATGCTTGTCAACTTCCTGATAATAACAACCGTTTTATTTTACAAGGTGTTTATATTTTAATTGGCATATTCGTATTACTTAGCGATTCTAAAAACTTTACATATTTCCAGACTATGCTATTTATTTTTCCAATATTGATTGATATCGTTTGTTCTGGACCGACTAATAGACTTGCTTGGGTGGTTCGTTGGGTAATTGGAGTGGCAGATACTCTGATAATGATTGTTTGTTTTTTAGGACTTGGTGGGATAATTGTTCAAGACGATGCAAGCTATTTTATTATCGAATCAATGTTGTTATTTGGAGGATTCAGAATTGATAAAGGTTTTATTGCAGTACTTCTAATAGCAAACCTTTCAATTCCGGCTGCGTATTATAACTATTCTCCATGTAAAAAATCTGTGAAGATTAAAACGGTTCTTATGTCCAAGAAGGAGGGAAAAGTATGAATTGGACAGCAGTAGTTATTGGAATAATAATATCTATTTACCTGGGGACCGTAGTAGGCCTATATTCTTTGTGTGTTGAAAATCCAAAGTTGCATAAGGCAAAAAAGTATACATTTTATGTGCCGGGATTTATGATACTTTGCATTATTTATGGTATTTTCAGTAGCAATAGAGACTATAGGCAAACAATGATTAAGTTTTTGCGTATCCCGCACAAATCTATTATCATGCTTTACTCTTTTGCAGAGGTTATTGCAGAGAAAAAGGAAAAACAACCCAGAAAGGTTCCGCAGAGAAAAGCTGTATTTGATGGAGTTGCAAATCTGCTTCAGAATATTTTTCAGGGCAATCAGTCTGCTTATTATTGAATATTCTGAGATTTGTATTATGACTGTAGATTTATTAGAAAAGTGTGTCCGGCGAGTGGGTTCACTCGCCGGACACACTTTTTATGAATGCCTCCATGCGGGTGCCGTCAAGATTGTAAGCGATAAATAGAATTTACTCCGCAACCACCCAGAAATTTTCGTTCTGATTCAAGTCAAAAAGGTAACCCCATATCTGGATAAAAGTGCGCAAAAGCCTCCTGAGGCTTTTGGCGAAGTTCATGCACAGCAAGGCAATGCCGATGACACAGAATGAGGTCTCTGGCAGGTGCGCCATGATTCGATTGAGTCCGTAGCTGCGCTTGCCCACACCAAATTCGCCCTCGACAATATTTCTGTCACAAATGTCCTGATACTCCTGCCTGCGTGCCTCACGCCTCTTATCCTGGTTCTTCGGTGGGCGTCCCAATACAGGACCGGTCATCTGAATATTTCGTTCTTTGCACCAGACCATGATCTCGCGATTCCGATAGATCTTGTCCGCCAGCACCCTCGCCGGATAAAAGCCGTGTTCCTTCCGGTAGCCTTCCACCGCAGCAAAAAAGTCGGTAGCCTCATTGAACGCATCAAAGGAAAGCCGCTCGATTTTGGCATAGCCATCTACCATGCTGATGTGAAGCTTGGCGCCAAATTCTGTATTTGCATGAGCCTTGCCTCGCACAATGGGCCTGATCCAAGACTGAGAAAGGCTGACGATGCGATCTTCCACACTATGGGTGTGGTTCTCGTACATGTAAAGCTGTTGCTCATAGAGTGTCGTAATCGTGTTCAGAAGGTTTGCTTGCTTTTTGGACAGCTTTACGCCATTATTTTGGATCATATCCGCAATAAAACCGATATCCCGGATGATGTACTGCAGCTGCTTCCGCACCCCAGTACGAATCTTTTTGGCACTGCGTTTCTTGCTTTTGGACAGGTTCAGATAGTCTCTGCGGGCACATTTACGACGCATCCTGGGGCGTTTCACTTTGGCAGATGTGCAGAGCTCGTCCACCATATGCTCCAGATGCTCGCGGGCATCATTGAGCAGCTGAAAGTCCTGAGGAAATGCCACATCCGCCGGGCAGCAGGTTGCATCCATAAGGATCGTTCCGCTGTTTCCGGGCGTTGAAGAGGCACTACCGACACCACCCGAGGGAGGCTCCTGTTTATGGTCATCAT
>OGFF01002529.1_pt1 | contig 15626 bp, 20 predicted proteins | sample 1570751 | NCBI WGS metagenome assembly OGFF01 (sample SAMEA2581951, study PRJEB24529) | metagenome | biome: Human gut stool | place: China | collected 2011 | reverse complement strand
GCCGCCAGCTTCCTTGCCGCCGTTGTTCGTTGCTTCGGCCTCTTCCGTCAAAATGGTGTTGTAGGTGTCAATAATGCCCTGATATCCTGTCATAGATTCGTACAGGGCGTTTACCTGTACTGTTGCCTTGGTAAATTCCTCGTTAGCATTATCCATTGCCGCACGCAGGTCATCTGCCGAGCCTGCCCAACTGTCAGGCACAATGCCTGTGCGGTCCATTTCTGCTATCATTCCGCTGAGGGAATTTATCTGCTCATACCACTTGTTCTTCTCAGCCAGAGCCTGCTCATACTTGCTCGTGACTTCATCAATGTTCACCAGGGCTTCACCGTAATCGTCCTGCAGGAATGACAGCTTTGCCTGTCTCTGCTGCGATGCAATGACATCATCAATGGACGTTTTTAGTCCCTGATATCCCTGTATCTGACCACCGATAAGCTGTATATTTGTTCCGGCCAGAGTATTCAGCTCGTTGATAGCATCTCCGAGCCTGCCGCTTTGGTCTATCTGATTGCCCTCTTCATCAACAAGGGTCTGTATTTCTTTCCAGAGAGCACGTTCCTTTTCAGCCTTGCTGTCTATCTCGCTGCTCTCTTCACGGAATGCGCCTATCCTGTTTTCTATAGCGTCCTGCTGTTCCAGCATAGCCTGGGTCACTTCGTCAAGTGCATCTCTTTCCCTCAGGGTCTCTGCCATTGAATCAAGCTGAGAAGCGCCAAGCTTGCCCAGAGCCGTTGCAAGCCCTATAGCAGCCGCAGCAACAGCAACATATATGTTTGCCTTTGCTGCATCATTGGCAGCTATCTGTGCCGCTGTAGCCGCTTCCTGAGCCGTCTTATAGTCCTTTATGGCTTTTACAAGACTGTTTACATGGGCTACCATTGTGCCTATCTTCCATGCTCCCCATGCGGCTCCCATTCCCTCAACGGTTGCAATGATATTATCGCCGTTTCGGGATATCCAGTCAAGAGCGTTTATCAGAGCAGGAATACCCTCATCAGCCGCAAACGCCGCAGCTTTTTCTATCAGCTTTCCGAATTTATCTGCCAGTCGTTCAATTACTTCCGAAAGCTGTCCCTCTGTAACGGAGCGGCTCAGATTAGATATCTCCTTTGTTGCCGACTGCACAGCACTTTTCAAAGGCTCTTCCAGATAATCATACACTTTTATGCCGAGACCCTCAAGCGCTGACTGCATTGCCGTTACGTTGCCTGTAAGATTGTCCTGCATGGTCTTGGCGGTTTTTAGCAATGCGCCGTCGCAGTCGTAAAGCGTTTCCGAAAGGTCGTCATACTCGCCGTTAAGACCGTTTACCATAGCCTGCAAAGCAGTTATCTGAGTTTTGCCGCCGAGCATAGCTTCAAGGTTGTTGCGCTGTTCATCGGTAGCACTTGCCAGAGCGCCGCCCATCTCCTTCAGGACTTCGGTGACATCCTTCATATTGCCTTCGTTGTCATACAGTGACAGCCCCAGCGTGTCCATAGCCTCGGCGGTCTTTTTGGTGCTGCCAAGCATATTTACAAATATTGAGTTGAGCGCCGTTCCCGCTTCGGTGCCCTTGATACCTCTGTTTGCCATAACACCCAGAACAGTGGAGAGGTCTTCCACGTTCAGGCCGAAATTATGCGCTGAGCCTCCGCATTCGATAAACGCTTCCAGCAACTGCTGCATATTTGTGTTGGAGTTGCTCTGAGCTGCCGCTACAACGTCAAGATAATGTGACAGGTCGTTTACTGATACACCCATAGCCGACATGGAATCTGTGACCAGGTCGGAGCAGGTAGCAAGATCCATTTCGCCTGCCTCCGAGGCACGCAGTATAGGCTCAAGGCCTGTCAGCATTTCCTCGGTTTTCCAGCCTGCAAGCGCCATGTAGGAGAGCGCATCGGCTGATTCCGACGCAGTTTTCGAGGTGTTGGCACCCATAGTCTCTGCGGCTGCCCTGAGTCTTTCAAGGTCATTTCCTGTCGCTCCTGAGATAGCCTCCACACGGGACATGGATTTTTCAAATCCCGAACCTACCTCCGCAGCAGCCCCGACAGCTCCAACAGCAGCAGTGCCTACAGCAGCAACAGCTCCGCCCGCAACGGCTGCAACGCTCTTGATGTCGCCCGCAACGTCGTCCATGGCAGATTTCAGGTCCTTTACAGCATCCTCATAGCTTTTTATGTTTTTCTTTGCACCCTTGAAATTATCGCCGCTTTTTTCAGCGGATTTTCCGAGGTTTTCGGTGCTTTTCTTGGTACCGTTCTGCTCTGACTGTAAATTCTGCAGTTCACGCTTGGTGTTCTCCACCTCACGCTGATACGCACGGTATTCATCGGCAGTGATATGACCGTCCTTAAAGCTGGCTTCCAGCTCCTTTGCCTGGTTTTGCAGCTCCTTCATTTTCGCCTTGGTGGCTTCAAGCTCATTCTGATATGATTGGTACTGCTCCGAATTTATTTTGCCGCTCTCAAAGTCAGATCTCATCGTCTCATTTTGCTTCTGGAGCTCTTTCAGCTTTTCCTTGGTGGCATCAATAGCTTCTTTCAGAGGAGCATACTGCTCTTCCCATTTGCTCTGATTTTTAAACGCATTATCTGTCTTTTTCTGGACGCTTTCCAGCTCGGTGAGCTTCTTCTGTGTATTGGATATGGCTTCCGACAGCAGCTCCTGCTTCTGGGCAGCCAGGACAACAGACTGCGGGTCAAGCTTCAGCGAGTTATCGACTTCTTTCATTTCGGAAGCAAGCTTTTTGGACTTCTTTTCAATTTCATTCAGCGCACTGGTCACGCCCGAAACGTCAAGCCCCAGTTTTGCGGTAATACCTGCAATATTCTTCTTTGCCATTACATCATCCCCCAAGGAATTTTACAAACGAAGCCACATCGTCAGCAGTCGCTTCGCGGACTTCATTCTCTGCTTTATGCTTCTTTCCGCCGCCTGTATTTTCTATGCAGCGCAGCAAAAATCCAACCGATATATCGTTCAGGTCGGCAACTGAGAAGCCGCAGCGGAGAGCTGATATCGTCAGTCTTTCCGACAGCTCATCGCTCTCTGTATCCTCTGTGTCAGCATCATTGCAGCCGTCATCTGTGCCGTATATGCCAAGACTTTTTTGCATCAGGTCGGCAGCAGCTTCCACGGCTGAAAGCAAATCAAAATCATCTCCGATATCTTTCCGAAAGATATCAGGGTCGGCAATGTTCCTGTCCGCACATTTCGCCATAGCCCATATAAGGCGGTATCCTACCTTTATGGCTGTAAGCGGGGATTTGCCTGCTGCCGTAAAATCTTCCGTGTATTCGGTGCCGAACTGTTCTTTGTATGCTATCAGCACGGCAGCGCTTGCCCTCATGTTAAACTGTCCGCCGTTATAGCGTATAGTTTTTTCAACAGCCATATTAAACCTCCTTGAAGCCAAAGAACGTCTTGTACGCCGTACTGTCCGCATTCTGGTTTATGCTGCGTATTTTCCGCTGACTGTTGCATCGGGCGTAAATAGGGATAGATATGGTCTGCACCTCTATGCCCTTGCTGTTTGTTTTACGCTTTATTTCCGGCTGTCCTGCCTCACATGACCACAATATCTCTCTCTGACCGTTTGCGGTATATATCAGTGAGAAATCATTCATGCTGTTTGCGGAAATATAGATCTCGTTAAATGTGCCGTCATCGTCGCTTTCCCAGTCGAATATATCCTTATAAAAATCGAGGGGCATAACGCCCAGCTCAATGCTGCCGTCATACCCCTCTTTGATATATTTGACACCTTTTCCGCTGCCTCTGATACGCTTATCAAATTCAACGGTAACTTTCGGGGAAAGCGACAGGCTGACAGCCGCTTTGAGCGGCTTTAATTCTCCGCCGAACACATAATAGCATTCAGATAATCCGTGAATTATCATATCCTGTCTCACCTTCCGAAATTATTCGCCGCTATCATCTACATTAGGCTCGTGCATATCTGTGTACCATGCCGCATATGCTGCCTTTGCGGTCGCATCGGTAACATCGCCCGAAATATGTCCGACGGTGAAATGATCGTTTTCACGGGGCATTGCGGTGATAGTCATGGCATCAGTGCTGGGAGTGATGGAGCTTTCCACCGTCTGGCCCTTGATAGAGGGACGGGAAATCGTATTTCTGTATGTGATGAATCTGGTCTTTGTCACATCGCCATTGACCTCAAACATCATTACAAATTCCTTTGTTACAGCATCTGCACTTTCAAGCTGTACACCGTTTTTATCAACGATCTCGCCGAGAGCCTTCTGGCGGAACCAGTCGGGTATCGTTGCGATCTCAAGGTCGCCCGAATAACCTGTGTTTGCGTTCTTAACGAAATACGCAATGTTATCTGCGTAAAATTCTGACTTGTCGCCCTGAGGATCCAGACTGATATTTACCGCACCGGGAATAGGCATGATGTTCACCTTGTTGGTTTCACCTGCCTTCTTCTCGAATGTGTATGTTTTTGATTCGGGGTCGTACTTGTCAATAAACAGTACGTGTACATTGGAAAGGCCAAACTTTACCTTATTCATTATCCGTTACCTCCTCCGGAATTTCAAACGTATAGGTTTTTACAACAATATTTTCGTCCCTGTTGTATCCCATGATGTATGTATAGGGAATATTGTTGTCATCAAAAATTTTATCAACAGCATATTCAATATCTTCCTGCCGATCGTCATCGTACATAGCCAGATACATCTGACACCTGGCTACAGGGAAATAAACGCCGTTGTCTGCATATAAATTGTTTCCGCTGCCTATTTTGGCAACGCAGGCGTGCGGGAAGGGCACATCTTCCGGGTCAGGCACGACCCATTTATAGCATGGGATACCCGCCTCGCAAACTAATTTTTTAACATCTGATAATCTCATGGCTTATCCCTCAAAGGCATCCGCAATGCGGTCAATGTAAATGTCGTTGAATTCACGCACGACCTTTTCAATATGCGGCTTGCCTGACACCCAGTGCTGGTCTTTGCCTGCATTGTGACCGTCCTCCAGCAGATGTGTCAGCATATATCTGCTTTTGTTATATACCGTGAAATCGGTGTATGTGGTTTTCAGCGTGTCAAGACCTTTCACATATTCAATGTGCTGTTCACCGTAGATCGTCCAGCCTTTTGCATATGTTCCCGTTTTCTTGGGCGCAGCCTCTTCAATGGCTTTTGCCATCTCTTTTGCTGTCTTTCTGGTGATCTTGTCCAGCGCCTTTATCTGGTCAGCATAGTGCAGCCCGAACCTTGCAGCAACCGCCTTTGAAAAATCAGCCATGCTCTCATATTTGTAGTTGAATGGATCACGTTTTGACATTCTGCTCACCAGCCTTTGGGGTCAGATACAGTTCTGTGATACCGTCTTTGTCATATGTCCTGTAAACAGAATATACAACGCCGCTGTATTCACACAGCTTTTCCCCCCTGTACTCAAACGACCGCAGCCGCATACACAGCTTGGGCTTTATGCCAATGGCTCTGTCAGCGTCAGCGTGGAAAAATTCCTGCTGCGTAATGCTTGTCTTGTCCGCAAGCACCTTTCGTGCCGGGGCTTCTCTTCCCGCACGGAGCAGTATCGGAGCGATGAAATTATGTCTTGCCACTATCATCACCCCTCAGCTGCAGCTGACTGGCCATAGCCTTAAAGCCCTCGGAAAATTCAGTGCCGTTCTGGTTCAGAAGGTCATTAACGCCCAGCGCTATGCACTGTATTTCGTATTCCGAAGCATTATCCAGCGTAACAGCTCCGCCGCCGTTGTTTATGTAACGCATAACGGCGAGAGCCTTTATCCGCAGCTGATTATTGGTATCAGCGTCATCGGTAAGTATCCCCATTGCGTCTTTTACCTTTTCGGTCAGTTCCTCTGCCGTCATACATTACACCCCATTTCTCAGGCAGTATAGCTAAGGCTGATAAGCGCAAACGCCTTTTCGGCAAGAGGAGCGCCGTCAACTATCGCATATGCCGCATAGTCAGTGTTTCTCTGCTTCACGTGGTCCTCAGTGTTTAAGGTAACGTCCTTGTTGATGTTGACAGCATAGCCGTTCTTTGCGTTGCCCACGAGTATCTTGTCGTCAGGTACGGCAGAATCAAGCTTTACAGCCTTGCCGAGAATGTGGCCGACTACACTGTTGGCTACATCGGAGGACACTGTGAAAATAGGTCTGCCTACAGTATCGCAAAGAGATGCAATTCTGCCCCAGAGGGTCTTGGAATTGATGTAATATGCCGCACCTGCCTCGTACTTTGCGTCGATGGCAGCGTTGGCAGCGGCAAAAGCAGCAATCATCTGCTGGGCGGTGGGATTTGCAACAGCGATGTTCTGCGCCGAATATGTACTCTTGGCAAGCTGTGTGAGAATGCCGAGAGGCTCAGGCTTCCAGGGAGAGCTTTCTGTGGAGGCGGCAACGCCTCTGCCTCTCAGTACGCCGTATCCGAGAGCCGCTCCCATCTTTTCGGAAAGTTTTGCTCTGATGTAGGGCAGGAATTCCGAGATGCTCATTTCCTTGAGCTTCCAGGAAACTGTGATAGAACGGGCAAGCTCACAGCCGTTCAGGGTGATAGTTGCAAAGGTCTCCGAACCATCAGCGGTGGAAGTGATTTCGTCGTACCATGCTGCATCGGAAGATGCGGTATCCTTGGCAAATGTAACAGTGCCCTTGACATAGGTCTTGAAAACGTCCGCATAGAAGGGATATGCCTCCGATACATCATCAAGAATGCCCTTCATAAGCGTGCTGGGGATAACTGCGCTTGTGGTAGTGGTGGTAAATGCTGCGTTATACGCCTTCATAACAGCCACGTCCTCGACGGACATAGTTTCGGGCTTGACAGCCCATTTTGCCCAAGCATTTTCATACTTTCTTTCGGCTGCGTCGTTCTCCGTGCCGTTGTCAGTGCCCATAAGACCCAGGTCAATACTGCCCTCGGCTGATGTTCCCACAGGAACGGTGCTCTCGCCGCAGATATCAACAGCAGGCGCAGCATTGGAAAGGGCATCAGCATTTTTCTTGGCAACGAGCAGAGCATTGATCTTATCGTCGAGCGCCTTGATCTCGTCCATTTTGGCGTTTGCGCCATCAATGTCACCGTCCTCGATCATCTGATTGGCAGCAGCCATCAGTTCAGCTCTCTGTGCCTTAAGCTTTTCAAACATTTTGCATTTCTCCTCTCATCATTAAAAATCTTGCTTTGGCTTTTGCCGCAGCAGCTTTATCATTCTTCAGCTTATTGTCGGTCGGTGTCCCTTCCGGCTTATTCCCCGAAGTATTGATTTTTGCAATGTAGCCGTCACACAGTCCCAGCTCAACAGCCTTTTCAGCCGTCAGCCATGTGGTATCGTTCATCAGCTCGACAGCCTTTCCCTTGCTCATGCCTGTTTTAGTGACATATGCACTTGCAATGGATTCGTCGATGTTTTTGAGCATGTCGGCCATCTTTTCCAGATATTTGTGGTCTCCTGCGCCTGCATAGCAGCTGGAGCAGTGTACCATGACCATTCCTACGGGAGATATACGGCAGTCAGCCGCACACATGATAACGCTTGCCGCACTTGCCGCAATCCCCGTAACGTTTATGCGGACATTGCCCTTGTAGCCGAGAATGGCAGTGTATATTTCAAACCCTGCGAATACATCACCGCCGCCCGAATTGATGTTTATTTCAACATCGTCACCGTCAGCCTCAGCCTCGGCAAGCTGTGACTTCACCTTCTTGGGATATGTCGCCGCAATGCCGTATCTGTCGTACATAGAGCCATAATCATCATCAACGATACTGCCGTTTATCTCAATCGTTCTCATCACTCTCACCGCCTTCCGTTATAACGCCTGTATCCTTACGCAGCAGCAGTTTGTTTCCTCCCGGTACAGCTGCCATGCCGAAAGCAGCACGCCATTCATTCGTGGTCATAGCTCCACGGTCAACCATTTCACGCAGATTCAGCTTTGTTTCAATGCTTGCCGCCGCCAGATTATAGCTTTCAAACACGATCTCATTGCCGCAGCCACGTTCTCGACGTGAAAATATCCTGTTGGTGTATGCCGCCGCAAATTTCAGCAGCACAGGCTCAATGTTGGATTCATAATATGCGTTCCACTGGTCTTCTGTCCAGTCTGAATTGACTATAGCAGAATTTGTGTTGAAAATGCTGTAAATTCTGTCCGTGATCAATTTTACCGAGGAAGAGGGCGGAACATATTCCTTCTGCGATATCTGCTCAGCTTTTGCCTTGCTGTCCACAGCCGCAACGCCCATAGTCTCCGAGCTTTCGAGGAACTGTGCCGCAAAATTTCTCGCCTGGCGTTTAAGATCCTCGTCTCTCAGCGCTGCATTGTAGGTCAGCAGCCAGCGAATGATGCCCGAATTTTTGATAGCGGTAATTATGCCGCTGTCAATAGCCGAAACGCATTCCATCAATGGAAGCAGGGCCTCATATTTTGGCGTGCCGAAAATATCATCGGTGTAGAAATCGTCCCGCAGATGAATGATGTCACTGTACGGGAATACAACATTTTTGCCGTTATTGAGCATAAATTCCAGATACAGGTTCCGCTCCCTGTCATATCTTTTTACGACGCTGTATGCCGTAATGGGATATATCTGCTCGGGATACCCGAGGTCGTCACGGATTATCAACGCAAATGCGTTTGAGTTTAGTGCAAGCTGCGATGCAAGGCGCTCCTGCAGCTCCTGGCCTGTCATATACGGATTGGGTTCCAACAGCAGAAATCGGATATACGCCTCAGGATTGACCTTGATATCCTCATCGCCGTCATCGTTTATGCAGTGGCGTATATGCTTGCCTACTGCCTTGCCGACAGCAGATGCCAGCGGACGTACAGCCGACCGCACAACATCGGAATGATACAGCTTTCCGTCAAACGCAAAATATCCCGTGTCCCCCTCGTCGGTCATAAGCTTCATCACAGTTGCTGATGAACCGCTTCTGCCGAAAAATCGGGCAATTCTGTCCCTTACAGTAGCAAAAAAGCTCATTACTGCTTCACCGCCTTTTTACGCTGCTTGTCGGGAGTGGCAGTGCTTTTGCCTGCACGTTTTCCCTCAGTATCACGTTCGGCACATTCATGCTTTCTGCGCACATCACAGGCGGCAGAGTTGAAGTCACACCACCATGCGTTATAGTGACGGCATTTTTCAGCGTATTTGCAAGCCGTGATGTTCACCTCATTTCTCAAATTACTTTGCTTCAATTATAATTTTACAATAAAAATGCCCCTCAGATTTTGCAGTTACAAAATCGCACCCTGCCTCACAGAAAGACAAGGTGCGCTTAAAAGCTGTATTCTTAACCCCCTCGATTTCGAGGAGTTTATCCGGGTCGATTTCGACCCCTTTGCCTGTTTTTAAATCACACTCAGATAATCGTTAAGGTTATCCTGCAAAACGGTGTATGCGTCCAGCAGTGCCGCAAGGCCGTCTATACGCTGGGTCGGCTTTCGACTCTTTATGGGCTGGATATTGCCGTTCCTGTCCTCATCAACGCAGGTGTTTGCCATGCACCATTTCAGCACGCCGTTGTTGTTGTATATTATCTTGTGTGCCTGCAGGTCCTTTGCAAGCATCTTCATTGGATTGGAAAGCGTTTTCTTGCCCTGTATCACGGGGCGCATGGTGCTGTCTCCAAAGCTTCTTTTCATTTCATTCACCCACAGCTCGGCACTCCACGAATCATATCCAACAAGGTTCAGATAAATGTCATATTCGCTCTGGACTTCGAGAAACCATTCCCTGACGGCATCGGGATTTATTCTGTTGCCGGGGCAGGTCCTGACCCAGCCTTTATCTATCCAGATGTCATATCTTACCTTGTCCTCGTTTATATGCCTCTCGACCAGATCGGCAGGTATCCAGAACATCGGTATAACGTAAATGTCCGAACATTCAGGCAGCATGAATATCACACATGCCGCCGTCAGGTCATCGGTACTTGAAAGGTCAGCGCCGCCAACTCCGTAGCGTGGTCTGAGCTCTGCCACGTCAAAAAGTGTCTCGTTGTTGATATCGTCAAAAGACAGCCACGAGCCGCCCGACGTTTCCCTGATATTAAATTCCTTGCACAGCACCCCGGAAAGGTCATTGGGGTTCTGCTTTGCCCGTTCCACCTTTAGCTGCAAATCATCCGTTTTCTTATCCCTGAGCTGCCTGATATTTTTTATCGTTCCCAGTCCCGGATTGGCTTTTGGCCAGCAGCGTTCATCTTCCCACTCCTCTCGGGCGTCAAGTTCGTAAATAAACGGAAGAAAATGGTCATCAACAATGCCTGCATCGGGATCATCGTAGCCGATTATCACCTTTGCGGCATACTCATACTTGTTGTCGTAGATATCTTCACGGACAACGCCCGCCGTCGTGGTTATCAGTGTCATAGGCTGTTCTCGTGCCGTTGTGCCGTCTGCAATTATGTTATACAGCGCCATGCCGTCACGCCACTGGTGTACCTCGTCCATCAATGCCCCATGAACATTCAGACCGTCGAGGGTGTCGGTGTCAGATGCCAGCGGTTTAAACACGCTTTCATTGACAGCGCAGTCCATTTCCCCCACAAGGGGCTTTATCAGTTTGCGAAGCTCCGGCGACTTATTTACCATTCGCTTAGCCTCTCCCCAGATTATCTTAGCCTGGTCCTTTTTGGTAGCCACAGCATAGACCTCTGCGCCCGGCTCGCCGTCCCCGACCTGCAAGTACAGACCCACTATTGAGCTTATCAGCGACTTGCCGTTTTTCTTAGCCACTATCAGGACAACCTCTCGATATCGCCGCCGCCCCTCATCATCAATAAATCCGAACATAGCTGCAAGCATAGCCTTTTCCCACAGCTCAAGTACAACCAGCTGTCCACCGAGCTTGCCCTTTGAGTGCCTGCAATAGTTTTCCGCAAACTCAAGTATATGATTAGCCCGTGAAGGGGAATAGTGATACATGGTACCGTCAGCACCTGTGCTCCCCGAGAGGTCTTCGGTTAACTTTTGGTAGATCCGCTGTACCTTCCTGGACACAGTAACTTTACCGCCCTTTATCTGGCTATAGTACTCCATAATGGGGCTGTAATCTTTAGGATACCTGACCAATCTGATAGCTCCTCTCTGTAGATTTTAGGTAGGGGGGTCTCAAAACTTCCCTGTGTGTTCTTCCCATCTCTGCAATCGGTCCCGAGGGGGGCTTGCCCGTTTCTGTGGCAAGGGGGGGGGCATGGGCTGCCCGTCCTCGCCGATCATGTACCTCAGACCCGCATCACCGAAGTGCTCTTTGTTGTGGCACTCCTGGCAAAGGTATTCCAGATTTGTGTGTGATAACGTGACCATCGGGTCTGTGATGTTTTCGGGTGTTATGTGCTGCCTGTGATGTACTATGTAGCCATATCTTTTACGGCAGCGCTGACATAATCCGCCGTCAATAGCACGCCGCTCAGCAATAAATGACTTCTTGCATTGCAGCCATTTGTCGGACTTATAAAACGACTTTGCGTATTCCTTAGCCATTGCCTTTTCTTCCTTTCCTGTAAATTGGCGGTTGAAATCCATAATGCTGATATGACCGATACAGTGTTGATACATCGACGTTAAATGACATAGCTACAGATACGATTGACTTGCCGCTCTTCTGTGCGTGCCACGCCTGTTCTGTCTGCTCACGGCTCAAACAGCCTTTGTACTCTGCCATCGGATCACTCCTTTTTTAGCAATTCGGGATTATCGTGAATGTTGCCTACTATCTCCGCAGTTCCTGCACTGAGCCAATAGCCTAAGTCCTTGCGATGGATATTTCTGTCCCTATCAGATACCCACTCAACATAGAAGCCTATGTCCTGTCCGATTGAGAAAGGGCTTGAATATCTTCCGTATTTAATAACGCCGTAGTTCAAGCCGCTGCAATAGCTCAGTATGTCACCTTCGAAAGCATTATGCTGGCTTTCATCACAATATCCCGTAAACTGTCCGACTGTTTCGGGAACTACTTCAACACCTGTAACATCGTTGCTTCTGCCGTTTGTGTTGTCCACGATACATAGGATATAACCGCCGTGACCGTCAGATATATGACGTAAATCGCCATATATCCACTCGCCGCTATTCTTTTCTTTGCCACGAAATAATATTTCACGCATCTGTCATTCTCCTTCTTGTCAGAATGGATATCCATTGTCATAGATATTGCCTATGACCTCGATTTGCCTCAAGTCCTGATAATGCCCAAATGGCAGGGTCTCACTTTCCGAGTAAACCAGCCCAAAATATGCTGTCCCGTTTCGTTGCTCAAAAACCACTTCATGGATTGTATCGCCGTACCTTACAATATCCCCATCGAAAATCTTTACACCGTTCTTGTCGGTAAGCCCTGTGTACTGTCCCGCAGTTTCTGGAATAATATCACACCATAAACCGTCGTCTATGTCGTCTTTATTTTCAGAAAGAATAATAATTTGTGGCTTGTTCTCTCTTACAAGGTCTATATCCCAGTTGTACGGACTATATATGCCCTCAACCCATTTACCACCTGGCGTTTTCCCTCTGAACAAAATTTCACGCATTTTCATAGTATCCCTCCACATAGCACCACGACTGCGGTGCTTTTTTTAAAAAATTTAAACAACGCCATTCTGTGTTACATTCTCCATCAACCCTGTAAAATTCCTCTTCTGTCTCACTGATATACTCATACCCGACGGGACAGGTGGGGCAATACGGCATTTCCGGGCAAATGCAAGGCTTCCGGAACTCGCTTAATGCTTTCGGTCTGCTATAGATCGTGAGGTCGGATATGTGCCAAATATAAGCCGTACAATCTCCGATATAATCCCAGTATTCTTTGCTAGTGAGGCAGGATTGCTTAAATAATACAGGCGCATTAAACATCGTGTTTCGGCGTAACTCCTCTATAGCGGTACATGTAAATTCGCCTATGACTTTGCCGCCAGTCAAGGTATTACATTTCTGCAATGTGCGGTATATGTAACACTTAAACGGAGTTGCGATTTTCGGATGACTCTTGCGGACTTCCAGTGTCTTTTTGCCGCTTACGATTAGCTCACACCATTCGGATTTTATGCTGATTAAAACAGCCTTGCTCATTCTCTATCACCTCCGTCCATCTTAGCCCCGCAGTTTCCACAATAGTTCAGAAATTCGCCTAACAGCTTTCCACACTCTGAACAGTAGGGGTCTTTGGATAAATATCTTTCGTCTGTTATGGCAATATGCTTACAGGGCATTTGCTGCTCGATGTAAACGGATTTAATTTCCTGCAGGCATTTTCTCCTCCTGATACCGCCTTTGTGATATTCTTTCCACACGATATGCCCGTGCTTCACGGGCGCAACGTCTGCGGCAGGAAGTTTGTATATAGCGCTACCAACAACATCAACAGCGCCGCTGTGATGCCCAATTAAAGACCCGGACGAACAATCGTATTTGCTGATGATTTTAAGAACCGCTTCACGTTCTATATATGCCATTGTGGATCCTCCCTTTTTAATTTCAAATTAAATGCCGTTTTAAAGCATTTCGTATTTTCAACGTCAAATTGCCCTATCTATACCCTCGAAATGTCATACAGTTCATTTCTGTGGGCTTGCCGTTGATTTGGATTTTCTTTTTGTAGTTGGCTTTCATTTCTGAACGCCCTCCATATTCCTCAGCACCGTTTTTTCGGTAACATCTTCGCCACGTGCCGCAGAAACGATTTTAAGAGCTGTTTTAAACGCTTCGCTGACCTCGTTGGGTAATTTGACTGCCATTTTGCAAAGTGCCGTACAGAGCGTTTCTGTGGCTTTTACCACTTCCTGGTGATTTTTACAAATCTCGGAGTATTTCAGATATTGAGCAAGGTCGTTCCTGTAATCCTTGTAGAATATGAGCTTCTGAGCCTTAGCATCTTCAAGAGATATTTCCTTATGGCTGAATTTGTTGTAAACACCGCAGAGCCGCTCAAAATATCTGTACTCTGCGGCTGGAAATTCGGAGTAATCTATGACTGTTCCGCTGCACCCTGCCTTATAACAGTCATTCTCCAGCTTGTGAAAAACCTCGGGGTCAAAGAAATCGGGCAGATTTTTTACATAGGCTCTCGTATTATCGGCTTTCATTTTATCAGACCTTTCATTTTACGGTAGGTGTGGTAGTCAAAGCGTGCTGAACAATTTCATCAAGATCGAAGCTCGGCGCTGACCGCTTTTTTACATTGTCCTTCTGAAGCCAGTCCATAATGGTACTGTAATGATTTTCATACGGACGTTTGCCGCTATTTTCAAGATATCGGTCAATTCTTGCTATGTAATCCGAAATGACCTTTTGACCGTATTTCCCGCAAAGCTCCAAATATTCGGAGGGCTTAAGTCTGATGTGTTGTCCGTAGGTAGTTTCCGTCTCGTCTTCGGCGTTTTCAACACTACTTTCATTTACTTTACTTTTATTTACTTTACTTTCCTTTACTTTGTGGGGGTTATTCTCGAAAAAACTGTCATTATTCTCGGAAAAACTATTGTTATTCTCGGAATAATTTTCATCGGGGCGCACTTTAATAAAGCTTTGGGTCTCATTTTTTTCCAAAACCCAGAACTTTGCCTCGACCTGCACGGGATTTTTCAGAGCTCTCTGCTTGATAGCCTCTTGATATCTCCGCTGTATTCCCTTGGACGTCAGGATCTTGTCCGCCTTAAAAAGTGTGTCATCAAACAGTGACCGTTTAAGGAAGAAGCTCAACATCTGTCCTATTTTTTCATCTGTCATTCCCAGATCAGCGGAAATGACGTATCTGAAATCATCGTCACAAACGATGTAAAAACCATTTTTATAAATCGCACACAGTAAATAAAAATAAAGTAAAACTCCGTCCGAGCCGAAATGAGCACGGACGATCTTCAGCTTTGTATCGCTGAAGATGTCCACATCAGTCGGGAAATAGTCAAGTCCTTTTTTTACAGGTCTTGCCACTTATATCCCTCCATATCAGAACGGAAGATCGCTGTCGCTGACTACTTCCTCAAAATCGCTCAGATCAGCAGCGGGAGCAGTCTGAGCAGGGCGCTGTGTTGTCTGTGCAGGTTTCGCAGCCGTTTCACCGTTATCGTTTTTACTGCCGCAGAAGCTTACCTTGTCGGCATAAACTTCGGTAACATAGTGACGGACATCGGGATAGCGCTTGTCATCATAGGTTCTTGTGCGCAGCTGTCCCTCAACGGCTATCATGCTGCCCTTGCTGAAATATCTGCATATAAACTCCGCAGTCTGTCTCCATGCCACAACGTTGATGAAGTCTGACTGCCTTTCGCCGCTGCCGTCCGTAAAGTCACGCTGCACGGCTTTGGTAATATTGCAGGAAGATACTCCGCTCTGTGTCTGTCGAAGCTCAGGATCCGCTGTGAGCCGCCCCATGCCTATCCATTTATTTATCATCAGATGCACCTCCGAGAAGTTCGATTATTCTTGCCGCCGTTTCGGATTTATTGCAGAAAAGAAATTCCACGCCATATGAAATGTGGCACTGATAAATTTTTTCCTGCAGGACATGCCCCGTAACAGTGGAATATCTGCTGTTCCATTTGACCACATCGGGAATGGACTTTATGCCCTTGCCATGCTCACAAAGAACGATCATCTTTATGCCCGAGGAAT
>OGFF01002520.1_pt1 | contig 15666 bp, 16 predicted proteins | sample 1570751 | NCBI WGS metagenome assembly OGFF01 (sample SAMEA2581951, study PRJEB24529) | metagenome | biome: Human gut stool | place: China | collected 2011 | reverse complement strand
GCGCACTTGTATAATATCTTCATCAATTTTAAGGCTCGGAAAGTACTTTTTCAAGGTAAACCACACAAGCGACTGATTTTCTTCATACAGCTCCTGTGGCGTCATATTTGAAGAACCTCCACAAAACAATAGATTCGCGACGGGTGCTTGATACGGTGACGACACCCGCTCCACTCGTTCCAGCAGGGCCGGATGCTTATCATTACGGATTCACTCATCGGTTCTCCTTTCTCCGTAGCTGCAAAAGTCATCCGGGCCGACAATTCCCATTCGTGCAGCTCCGCATTCTCCGTAACAGTCACTGAATATGACGTGTTTGCAGTCCTTGCAATGTACGACCGGCTCATACCCCAGCTGCACCGCCATGCGCTTAAACTGGCTGTGGGTGGGGTGGTCAATATCACCCGTTGGAGCGTCTGCAGGAAGCATTTGGATTTTCTTGTGGACGACCTCGTTCACGAGCCTTGTTGCCATGTCCGTGATCTTCACTTGGGTGGAAATGAATGCGGCGGTTTCATCTTCCGCCATTAAATCGGCGTCAATCAGTCTTGCCATTCCGAACGCCCTCCATTCCCCCGCCCCATACAGCGAGGAACGGCGGAGAACTGCCAGCGAAACGGCGAAAGCTGCTGCGAGCAACTGGACAAAAGGTATAGAAACTGCTTAGATGGTTTCAGCATATATGGTAGATTTATTCAAAAGTTCTTGATATAATTATTCCAGATGAGATGGGGCTGAAGCAAAATACATTGGACAGAAGGGAGATGCTAAAAAATGTTATCTTTTTATCTGAAAGAATCTTTGGACATTACAAAGATTAAAGACCCTGAGCATTCTAAAGAGTCCGAAGTCGACTTTTCTGGTAATTTAGGTCGAGGAGTATTGTTGTTGTCCATCCTTTTTGTGATTGTATATGCAATTCTACTGGTCAAATTTCGTAGATATATAGGAGCCTTTGAAGCATCTTTAACACCAATGATAATTGGGTTGATTAGCTCAATTTTAACATTACCACTTCATGAATTGCTCCATGCCATTTGTATTTCTTCAAAAAATAATGTTCAAATTTACAGGGTCAAATCCGGTCTTATGACATGGTTTACTGCACCTATAACTAAGAGAAGATATTTAGGAATGCTGTTGGTTCCCGTGTTACTGTTGGGGTTTATTCCTTCAATATGCACTTTTGTCATCCCAGAAACAATGCCAGGGTTTATCACCTTTGTATTGATTTTTTCACTTGGTAATATTGGAATGTCGTGTGGAGATTTGACAAATTTTATAATAACAGCGATTAAAGTAAAGAAGGGGAATAAAGTCCTTCCGTGTAAAAATGGGATTTTCAAAGTTCAGTAATCGCGAAGTTTCTCAAAATGCTGTTTGCCACCAGCAAGTTTTGAAAAACTGAACACCGATTATAGAACAGCACACAGTAAAACTAAATAAACCACCCATAAGGGGCAGCCGAGAAATCGACTGCCCTTTTTCCATGCCTACGGACAGAACGGAGCTTGCATGAGAACAGGGCTTACGAAGCAGGAAAAGACCACGATATTTGGTTTGATGAGCAAGACCCGCTAATCCATATCCGTACCCACAACACAGCATTAAAGAAGCGGCTTGCCGCCTACGCCGGACAGCACCCCGACCAGTGCCGCCAGACCGACGCAGACCCCGAAACGGGCTGCATGGAGTTTGAAATCCGCAAGGGGCGTTTCTCTTTCCGTCTGACCGCCCCATACAGCGAGGAACGCCGCAGGGCGGCAAGCGAGGCAGCGAAAAAGTGCGGCGTTCATGGAAAAGACGCCGGACGGTAAGATAATTGCGCTTGACAAGTTTACTTGGCAACGATATAATAATGACAAGAAAACTTGGAAAGGGGGGGCGATTCCGTTCAATGAATAAAGAGAAGATTTTGGAAAGCAGCCGCAGAGAGAACAAAAACAGGGATTTGGCGGAGATGGAAGTAACCGCGCAGGCAGGAAATATTGCCGGACGTGTCGGTGCTGCGGTCTGCGTTGTTCTCACTCTTATCTTTCGTATCTTCACAAAAACATACTTTCTAAGTCCGTGGGTTGTTTATTTTAGCATCCTTACCACCCACACTCTTGTAAAGTATGCAAGTCTAAAGAGAAAAATCGACTTGATCCTTGGCATTCTCTATTTAGCGATGTGCCTCACATTTCTTGCCTTTTTTGTCCTGCGGCTTGTGGAGGTCAAGGAATGAATGACGAGCTGAAATTGAAAAACAACCTCAAGGAAGCACGCGCAGAGAAAAAGCTATCCCAAACACAACTGGCGGAAATGATTGGTGTATCGAGAAACACAATCAGTTCCATTGAAACAGGGCAATTCAACCCCACCGCAAAGCTGGCATTGATCCTCTGCATTGCTCTGGACAAGAAATTTGAAGAACTGTTTTATTTTTAAGGAGGAAGCGAATGGATAATATCGCTCTGTTGATCTTAGGCATATTCATCTCCGTTATTGGAATCGTGAATATGACTGGAAATATCAGCACAATACATTCCTACAACCGAAGAAAGGTCAAGGAAGAAGATGTACCGAAGTATGGGAGAGCCGTCGGCACAGGTACGCTTATCATCGGTGTATCTTTGATAGCGGCATTTGTCACAACTTTCTGGAGTGAAACGGCAATGTCTTTCATTGTTATTCCGGCGCTCGTCATCGGCTTGGGCTTTATCTTGTATGCACAGTTCAAGTACAATAAGGGAATATTCTAACTCATTTTTTTGAAAAACCTATTGACTGTCGCCTTGGGGGATAGCTTATCCTGTACTTGGAGGTGAGTACAATGCTCATAAATGAAGTATGCAAAGAATGTAACCTGACCAAAAAAGCAGTTGAGTATTACACAGAACAGGGACTAATCCAGCCAAGGATAACAGAAAACGGGTATCGGCAGTTCTCCGAGACAGATGCTTTGAAGCTCAAGCGAATTGCAGTTTTGCGTGGACTGGGCTTTTCCGTTCCAGAGATTCGCACAATTCTTGAGAATGATAGCCGTACAGCAATTTACGATGTCCTCAACAGGAAAGAGTTTGAAATCGTCGAGCTGCAAACAAAGCAGGCATTGATAAAACAACTTGCGGAAAGCGGCGATTGGGAGCAAATTGAAGGACAAGTGGAGGCGCTTCAAAACAAGCAATCCATATTGAACCGTATCCTTGATAAGTTTCCGGGCTTCTATGGAAAATTCGTATGCTTGCACTTCGCTCCGTTTTTGAGCGAAGCAATCACAACGAATGAGCAGAGGGAAGCGTTTGAAACGATCATCCGATACTTGGACGGCATTTCAATAGCTGTTCCCAGCGATGTGCAGCAGTATCTTGATGAGATTAGAGAAAATGCTGATGCTGCTGTGACGCAAAGCGCATCTTCTGCACTTGCGGCAGCTATGGCAGACCCGGAAAAGTATATTCACGACAACAAGGAAATGCTCGAACAATATCGAGCAGTTGCGGAATCGGAGGAATATAAGGCATCTCCCGCCTACCGACTGCAAGAATATCTAAAGCAATTCCAAAGGGAGAGCGGCTATAACGATGTATTCATTCCCGCAATGCAGAGGCTTAGCCCCGCTTACCGCGAGTATCACAAATCCCTACAAGCGGCGAATGAAGTTTTCTTGCGGCATTTCCAGCAGGAGTGATTTTGTAAAAAAGTTCATAGAACAATTCCCACCCACCAAAGCGCAATCGACGAAAAGCGGTTGCGCTTTTTTCCTGCCTGCCCCATATACGGCAGGATTTATGCAAAAATTGATTTTGGCGGGCAGGCACAATCTGTGCCTGCCCGCCTTGTCTGCCCCAAAAGCGCGGCAGGCGGCGGCAGTCAATGGCGCGAAGCGTTCATCTTGACCATTGACAGACGCAACCCGTTGCGCTATATTCTTCCCGTCAGCTATCGAGGGGGGGCGTAATCTGTCACGGCGTTCAGGTAGGCTTCTGGATCGCCGTTCAGAACCAGATCGGCATACGCAAGTGGATCATTGTAGATCAGATAATCCAGCTCTGACCGCTGGAAGCGGTTATCGGCAACTTCGTTTTCAACGGCGGTGCAGTCAATGGAAATCTGGCTTCCATCGTCAAAAACCAATTCCACGCAGGCTGTGTCTATGTTGAATTGACAGGATATAAGTTTGCTCATGGTCATACCTCCAAGATGTTTTTTGAGGTGAATCAGGCGGTCAATTTCCGGGTGATTATTGGCGGGAATCATATCAAAACCTGTCGCAAATCATTCAAAACAAGTCGTTGCGAACGGTTAGTATGTATAAAATAGCTGGCTACAAAACGGCTACAAAATTCGTAAGGAACCTATGTACAGCCCGAAATACGTGGATTATTTGGACAAAATGCGTATCAAGAGTGCATTTTATAACCCTAAATCAAAGCCCAAGACTTGAGTGGGAATGATTGCATAGCTTGAAAAAAGCCCGTAAACACTGGCTTTTTTGAGCCTTGATGCCCCTCGTGGCAACGATTTGGCAACAGAATTTCATTATTCACAAGAAAAGAGCTATCTGATTTCAAATGAAGTCAGATAGCTCTTTTTCTATCCAAAATACTCGTCGTATTCTTTGTCTGCCATTGCCGGAATGAAGCCGGGGGTCGTGATCGTGAATAGCTCCAGAGGGGCATTGATCGACACGGAGGCGCTCATTGACGGCCTCAAGCGCCGCAGGATCGGTGCTGCGTGTCTGGACGTTTACGAGGAAGAGAGCGACCTGTTCTACGAGGATCGTCCGGACAGCATTGTTGAGGACGATGTGCTGGTGCGGCTGATTGCCATGCCGAATGTGATCGTCACGTCTCATCAGGCGGTTTTGACCCGCGAGGCGTTAAACAACATTGCAGCGGCCACGGTGGAGAATCTTCTGAAATTCAAGCGCGGCGAAGCTGCGCCGGATCCGGAGGTCTGCTACCGCTGCGCACAGTAGGGCTTCCACGATATGCAGAAACCGCGCTGGCGCTGCCAGCGCGGTCATTTTAATTTTCCCGGGTTTCGAGCATTGCCCATGCGATCACGAAAAACGGCGTTGACAGGCACATGGAGATCCCGAAGAACGCCTGCACGCAGTACCCGAGCACTGCGCTGCCACAGATGAGAGCTGCGGGCCGTTCCCCTGCCCTGCGTACAAAGCGGACAGCGGAGCAGCCAAGCGCGCCCAGCCAGCAGAGCAGGGCGAAAAGGCCCTGATTTGCAAGGATGTTCAGATACTCGTTGTGCGCCGTATCGATCCCAGTACGGCGTACAATGTGTCCGGCTTCGTCGTACCGCTCAAAATACGCCGTAATACGGCGGGACAGTGTATCCGGGCCGCCGCCGAACAGCGGTCGCTCCTTTACTGCCTGCCAGACGTTTTTCCAGATATAGATCCGGCCGGAGCCAAAATCGTCCTCCACGCGGCCATGCAGAAGCGCGTGCGCTTCACCGAGCATTCCGGGCAGTCCCGGAAGCAGGAATACCGCGAGGAACGCCGCAAGCAGGACACCTCCAATGATGATTGTCGCTGCGCGGCGCTTTTTTTCGTCCAGCGCCAGCGGAAGCGGCAGAACAAGGCCGGCTGCAGTACCGAGCAGTCCGGCGGAGACATTCATCCTGACGCTGACAGTCACGCACAGCGTCAGCGGCACAAGCAGCCAACAGCGGCGGAGCTTCCACGCGCCATAGAAAAATGCGGGTACGGCCACGCACATCACAGCCGCCAGCAGGTCTGTATTGCCGATAGTACCGAGATATGCGCCGCTGTAGGCGGTTCCGGCATCGGAATAGGCCAGCCCCTTCGGGTACAGGCCAAGCGGGTTTCCGCCCGCCAGCTGCCAGAGCGCCAGCAGGCAGCATAGGCTCATGGCCGCACCGAAGACGTCAAGCAGCCATGCTTTTGGGCGCGCAAGCCGCCCCAGCAGCAGGAAGACCGCGCCATACAGCGCAAGCGTCAAAAGTCCCTCGCGCCGTGAAAGACCAAGCCACGCGTCAGCGCGCCACGGTGAAAGGAACGTCGAGAGCAGGCTGCACAGCACGTAACCCAGCATCAGCCATTCAGCCGGGCGGACGGCACGCAGCAGCTTGCAGAAGCAGACCGTTCTGATCTGCCGCAGTGCAGACAGCGCCGCAGCGGCGCAATAGACGATCGTCAGAAGCAAAAACAGCCGGTATTTGGCCTCCAGAATCTTGGTGTAGCCGTCCGGCCCCGTCCAGAGGAGAAATGCGCTCAGCATCAGCGAAAGGTACACATCGGAGACGGTTTCCGCCGTCCGCGCGCTGCGGTTCATCTGCGTTCCAGCGCGGCCTGCAGTGCGCCGCAGAGCGGAAGGCCGGCGGACGCGTCTGAAAGAAGAAAGACTTTAGCATATGCGGGTGTCTTGGACGCGCTGGCTGTCAGCGTCAGCTCGTTTACGCCGGTATCCGACGCGGCGATTTTCTGAACGGACAGGCCTTCCATCAGACCGTCGCTGTCATACAGCGCCAGCAGGCAGGTAAACTCCGTTCGCGCTTCCGGGGTCCCGGCGCGCATATCGCTCACGTCCACGTCCAGCAGATATTGCGTCTGACCGGCAGACGTGTCGGCGCGCAGCGTTCCGGCGAAGGCCGCAGCGGAAGTGGTGTAACTCAGCGTCGTGGGCCGCACGTCCGCGGCGGCGATGCGGTTGCCGCTGTCGTCGCGGAAAATCGCGCTTGACAGGTCAATTGCGCCGGGAACGGCGTTCTGAATCGTGAGTTTCAGCAGGCTGACTTGATCGGCGACGGGCGTTGCCGAGGCGAAGCTGGCGCGGAGCTTGCCGGGCTCAGAGTTGATCTGACAAGTACCGGAAGGCTCGGCCTGCACGGAAAGCGACTGGTCGTAGGTCAGGGTGAAGCTTCCGCCGCAGACGATGCCGCGCCCCTGTAAAACAACGGATACGACCGCAGAGCCGTCCGGCTGGATCGCACCGCCGACAGCCCAGAGCTTTGGCGCACGGTCGGATGGGAGCACCACATCGACGCTGCCGTCTTCGGCGGACGCGTCAATCGATTTTCCGTCTGTGTCGTACATACGCACGTCCGTCAGCGTGACGGCGGACGTATCCCCCGCCGTTCCGACGGTGCGGAACATGGCGGCGCAAAGCTCTCCTGTAGAGAGCGGCTGCGTGCCGCTGAAGCTGACGTGCACCGTACCGGGCTGCGGCTCGTTCCATGTCAGAAGCTCGACGGCCGGGTGCAGCTTCAGAACCGAGGTCAGCTGCAGGCAGTCCGGGTCATATTGCAGGGTGAAATTTCCGCCTGCCGGGGATAACTCCCCTTCCAGCCTGAGCGTCATGCGGACAGAGCGGCTCTCCACTGTCTGTTCGCGGCTGAGGGTCAGGCGGGCGGTGCTGCGGGAAATGCTTCCCTTTTCGGCAGTTGCCGGGACGGACGTGCCGGTTTCGTCATACAGGCGGATGCTTTTCAGCGTGAGGGCGCTGCCAGTTTCCGGCGTCGCCGCAGAAACGCGGAATTGCAGCGTGCAAAGGCTGGTGTTTTCCAGTGCAGTCGTCGACACGAATGTCACGAGCAGCAGACCGGGCTGTTCGTGGTTGAAGACGCACATTGCGCCGTCTGCGCCGCTCCATTGGAGCAGCTCAAGCTCATCCGCGTCGTACGCAAGCTCGAATCTGCCGCTGTACACGCTGCCGGTCAGGCGCACCTGCACCGAGACTGTCTCGCCTGCGCGGCCGCTGGCCGAGGTGATCGAGAGTGCGCGGCCCTCGGCCTGTGCGAAGGGCGTGCAGAGGGTGAGCAGGAGCGTCAGGACGAGGAGCAGTGGGAAAAGTCTTTTTTTCATGGCGCGGCCCCCGTCAGTTGAGGCTCGGGATGAGTCTTGCATCGTAGCGCAGGATCAGGATCGCGTCGCCCGCGTCGATCAGACCGTCGTGGTTGACGTCCGCAGCGGCTTCCTGCTCCGGCGTGAGCGTAATGAGACCCACGGAGGCGCGCAGGCAGAGCAGTGCGTCGGCCGAGTCGATATAGCCGTCGCCGTTTACGTCGCCCAGCTGGGCGGCAGCGGTGACGATGATCTTGATCTCTGCGGAATAGCCGCCGTCGACCGTTGTGGCGGTGATGGTCGTTTCGCCGACGGACAGAGCCGTTACGATACCCGTGCGGGAGACGGTCGCGGTCTGCTCGTCGCTGCTGACCCAGGTCAGGTTTTTGACGGTCGCGTCGTCCGGGGCGATGATGGGCTGGAGCGTGACGGTGCTGCCCATCATGAGCGTATGCGTCGGCTCGTCAAACCGGATGCCGGTCACGCGGACGCGTTTTGGCTGGACAGTCACGATGCAGCTGGCGCGGTAGTCCCCCGCTGCCGCCGTTACGACGGTAACGCCCGCAGAAAGCGGCGTGACCTTGCCGTCCTGACTGACGGTGGCGGCAGTTTGGTTGCTGGACGTCCAGCGGATGGTCGCTTCTGTGCCCTCGGGCTTCAGCGTCGCGGTCAGCTGTTCGGCCTCTTCTCCGGCGTAGAGCGTCAGCGTATAGCGGTCGAGCGAGACGCCGGTAAGGTCGGATTCACTGGGCTGTTTGGCCGAAACGGTGATTGGAAGAGACGCAGAGGCGCTGCCAACGCTTGCTGTAATCACTGCTTTTCCCTGTCCGACGGCAGCAACCATGCCGTTGGACAGCACACGCAGGACGGAGGTATCAGAGCTTTTCCATATAATGCGGCCGACGTAATCATACGGTTCTGTGATTACTTCCAGCTGTGCCAAATCACCAACCGAAAGCGGCTCAAAAAGATCGGAAATCGAAATTTCCGTCACTGGGTTTTCTGACCAGGTAACACGGACGTTTGCGTCATACCATCTTTCATCATCAACCGGGTATCCGTTGGAGAAGACAATTTCCGCACTTCCCTCTGGGGTATTGGGTGCAGTCAGATATCCCGTTTTCCAGTTGTATGTCAGATTCTCATCTTCGGATTCGATCTTTATAAGATCGCGCGTTTCCGGGCTGAACCATAAATCAAGGAACACAGAGTCATTGGGGAGCATAGTTATGGTACCTACTGATCCGAGCACATCTCTATGGGAAAAATACCGGATGCGCGTTGTGTATGCGGGTTCATTTTGAGGAAACGCTAATATCACAGGTACTTTGATATAGTAGACTCCGTCTGTGGGAATCCGGAAGCTGGAATTTCTGTCAAAACCACTAACGCATTCCCCGCTGGCATTATAAATAGTTGCGCTATGCCACGAATACTCTCCGCCCTTGTCGCGCTGGAACTGGATGACCTCTCCGGCTTTGCGCTTACCGATGGAGAAATACCCCTCCTGCCATATGTCCTGCCATTCCCCTTCCAGAAGAGGTGCAGCCGTGGCGATTGTGTCGTTATTCAGCCTAGGTGCCAGCTTGTAGTGGATATTAAATTTTTGCATACGAGAAGGCGAACTAGCACTAGTATTTGTCTCCCCGGCTGACAAATAATAGGTGCCCGGTTCCAAATTCCAAGCATAATTCTCCGTAGTTTTCGAAGTTGAACTTTCTATACTAAATTTATAGAGACTGCCATCATCCTGATTGTCGAAATATGCCTCCCGGTAGAGTTTGAAATACACACGTTCCCATTGTCCGCCCGTGTCTGTTTTAGAGACATTCAGCAGCAATACCTTCTGCTCACCCTCCGGCACAGTAAACCGGAACCAATCCATGTCATTCGGCGCAGAAATATCAAATGCTTGCGTAAAATCCTCATAAAGCGGTGTAGCACGATACCATACATCATTATCTTCGATTTCTTCTGGTGGAATCAGTGAAATCGTCGTTGAGCAAATTTTTTCACTGGTGCCGCCATACAATTGAACATAATAGAGACCTTTTTCGCCGAGTTTCCAATACACACCGGTATTAGACCGATTTTTTTCGTACCTAATTGCACTTGCAGACTCTCCAAGTTCTGCAAGTGCTTGTCCATTATAAATCCTGACGTACATATTCGCACTGTCAGAGCTGACGTGTATCGTCATGTGATCTTCCGGAACGGTAAAGCAGAACCAATCCGTGTCGCCGCTGTTTAGGACATGAGAAATCAGCTGCCCCGGCTCAATATAGGCTGCGTCGAGCCAGGTATCGTTGCTTTCATAAGGGTCGTCGCCGCCCTCTTCTACGCGGATGCGAAGCGGCACACGCTGGATGTTACTGCCTTTCGCGGACAGTTTAATTGTGTACTGCCCCTGTTGGCTACAGGAAAGAATGCGTGAATGTCGAGGAGATATAACTTCCGACGCTACAACAGTTCCATCCGGCGCGTAAACCTCATAGGTTATTTCCTCCGTTTTTCCCGGTTCAACATTCAATAAACGGAGCGTATAGAACTTTGATTGTCCTTCCTCCGGCACTGCTTCAAAGCTGAACCAGTCCGCATCGCCGATTCCACCAATGCTGAACGCCGCATCTGTGCCGATTGGCAGCGGAGTGGCAGTCTCTTTCGTGTCGTTCAGTTCGTTTTCATCGCCGTCCAGCAGATGAATCTCCATGGAACGCGAAATTTCTCCGCCTCCTGACATGTAAAGAGAAAATTGATATGCTCCCGGCTCGCCTGCATGCAGAAAAACAGTTCCATTCTTTTTAATTTCCTGTTTTCCATCCCAGTTCAGATAAAATGACGTTCTATCCGCATAATTAAACCCGCTGAAGGTCAGGGCGATATCCTGTCCGGGCTTTTCTGTTGTGATTGTAAAGCGATCCGTATCACCGCCATCCAGCACAATCTTCATGCTGTCACCGTCGTGCAACTCGGTCGGGATCACATCATTGGGTTCCTGCTCGTCATTTCTGTATTCATGCAGAACAAAGTGAACCGTCAGCGGCAAATTCGACGACGCTGCATACACTTTGACCGTATTTTCTTTGTTTAAAGTGAAGATTCCGCCTGTCGAAGAGGTATCTTTATTATTGATATACAACCAAGCATCATTTTCGTTTTCGCTCAACCACTCGACCGTTACACGCGTGCCATCGATTGGCGCTGTGAGGGTATACTGGAGCGTATTATAAGCATCGAACGTCACCTCTACCGGCTGCTCAAGTTCGATGCTGCCGCACTCGATCGTTTTTGCAAACGCTGTGGTGCACAGCAGCAGAAGCAGCGTCAGCAGCATCCATGTCCATCTTCCGACCCTTTTCATGGTTCAGACTTCCTTTCTTGTATCTGTCTGCTTACAGTATAGCGCGCTTTTTTCCGGAGTTCAACCATGTTTTGCTGCAAAAGCGGATAAAAACCGCCTCCGCAGCCGGGATGCTGTGGGGGCGGTGCGCGTTTCTAAAACGCGCAGAATCTCTGTAGGGGCCGACGACTCTGTCGGCCCGCAGAAAGCAGAGGATCTACAGAAATCTTCGGCGAATTCAGGTGCACCTCCGCGCTGGATCGTAGGGGCCGGCGGGAGGCATACTGTAAAAAAGGGAGGGCGGACAGAGTCGTCCGCCCCTACGGTGTAATATTCAGGACAGCAGCATTTTGTCGTTGGCTTCGTCGCTGCCGCTGGCGCGGGAGAACATGGCGAGAAGATCCGGGACGGTCAGCTTTTTCTTTTCTTCGCCGGACACGTCCACGACGACCTGACCGGCGTCCATCATGATGAGGCGGTTGCCATGGGCAATGGCGTCTTTCATGTTATGCGTGATCATCAGCGTGGTCAGCCCGTGCTCCTGCACGATGCGGTCAGACAGGTCAAGCACCTTGGCTGCCGTGCGCGGGTCGAGCGCGGCGGTGTGCTCGTCGAGAAGCAGCAGCTTCGGCTGCTGTAGCGCCGCCATCAGGAGCGTCAGCGCCTGCCGCTGGCCGCCGGAGAGCAGGCCGACCTTCGCGGTCATGCGCTCCTCAAGGCCGAGATTGAGCGCATGGAGACGTTTCTGGTACTCGGCGCGCTCCGCCTTTGTGATGCCCCATTTCAATCCCCGGTGCTGCCCGCGGCGGGCGGCGAGGGCGAGGTTTTCTTCGATCTGCATGGTGGGCGCGGTGCCCATCATGGGATCCTGAAACACGCGGCCGAGAAGCGCGGCACGCTTATGCTCCGGCAGGGCGGTGACGTCCGTGCCGTCAATGACGATTTTGCCGCTGTCGATCTGGAACGAGCCCGCAATGGCGTTCAGCATAGTCGACTTCCCTGCCCCGTTGCCGCCGATGACAGTGACGAAATCGCCGTCGTTCAGGGTCAAATTCAGGTCATTCAGCGCCGTTTTGGCGTTGACCGTACCGGGGTTGAAGGTTTTGCAGACATTGATAAGCTCAAGCATGGCGCGATTCCTCCTTTTTGGCTTTTCCATGGAACATTTTGCCCTTCCAATACGGAATGGCGAGGAAGAGTGCGACGATCAGCGCCGTGATGAGCTTGAGGTCGTTCGTGTTCAGGCCGAGCTGCAGCACGATCTGGAGCACAAAGTAATAGATCACAGCGCCAATGGACACGGCCAGAAGCTTGAGGCCGAAATTCGTGAACAGCTTGCCGAAGATGACCTCGCCGATGATAACGGCAGCAAGGCCAATGACGATCGCGCCGCGGCCCATGTTGACATCCGCCGCGCCCTGAAACTGCGCGAGCAGCGCGCCGGAGAGGGCGACAAGGCCGTTCGAAAGCATGAGGCCAAATACAACGTTCGCGTTCGTATTGATGCCCTGTGCACGGGCCATGTTCTGATTCGCGCCGGTGGCGCGGATGGCGCAGCCGCGCTCCGTGCCGAAGAACCAGTACAGAAGCGCGATCACGGCGAATGTGAAAAGAAGCAGCACTGGCAGCGGATTTTTCAGACTCAGGTCACGCACAAAGCGCTGCGACACCATCAGCGGGTATTTATCCACGCCGACGGCCTGATTGGCCTTGCTGTCCATGATGCGAAGATTGATAGAGTAAAGCGCAAGCTGCGTCAGAATGCCGGACAGGATCGCGGGAATGCCGCATTTGGTGTGGAACATCCCCGTGACAAAGCCCGCGAGCATCCCACAGACAAACGCACACAGCAGCGCCAGCCACGGGTTCATGCCCGCGCGGATCAGCATGACAGCTGCCGCACCGCCGGTGGCGATGGAGCCGTCGACGGTCAGGTCGGCCACATCGAGAATGCGGAAGGTAATGTAGACGCCGATGGCCATCAGACCCCAGATGAGGCCCTGCGCCGCTGCACCGGGCAGCGAGTTTAGTAGCGCGGAAAGGAAATTCATAGTCATTCTCCTTCTTGGTCTGCGCCTGCAATCGACCGGCAAAGAAAACCGGTTATCGGCCGATTGCAGGGGCAAACAGTGTTTCATACAGGGCCGGTCATGGGCATATGTCCATGACCGGCCGGCTGAAATCAGCCGTCAATGGCCTCGTAGCCGTCCAGCGGGGTAATGCCGAGCTGGTCGCAGATGGAGGCGTTGTACTTCGGGGTCGCGTCGGTGTATTCGACGGGCATTTCGGAGATATTGGCCTCGCCCTTCAGGATCTTCGCGGCCATCTTGCCGGTGGTCACGCCGAGATCATAGTAGCTGATGGACAGCGTCGCCACGCCGCAGCCGCGGCAGAGGCCCTCTTCGCCGCAGATCGCGGGAACACCGGCGGGAATCAGAACGTTTGCGATCGCCTCGGTGTTGGAAGCGGCGGTGTTGTCGGTCGGAATGTAGACGACGTCGGAGAAATCAGCAGCCTTCTGGGCGACGGAGGAAACGTCGTTACTGTCGGTGAAGGCGAATTCCTCGCAGGTCACGCCCTGGGCCTCGAGCGCCTTGCGCACCTCGTCGATCTGGTAGCGGGAGTTCGGCTCGGCGGAGCAGAACAGCAGGCCGACCGTCTTTGTCTCGGGGAACCAGTCGAGGATCATCTGGGCCTGTTTTTGCAGGTCGGCCAGATCGGACGTGCCGGAGACGTTGCCGCCGACCGTGCCGCTAAAATCGTCGATGTCGAGCGCAACGCCGTAGGCCGTGATGGACGTGCCGAGGATGGGAATATCAGCCGTGGCGGAGACGGCAGCGGTCAGGGCTGGAGTGGCGTTCGCCATGATGAGGTCGACGCCCTTGGCGACAAAGCCGTTGACGATAGTGCCGCAGTTGACGGAATCGCCGGAGGCATTCTGCACATCGATGGTCACGGCGTCGCCGAGCGCTTCTTTCAGTGCGTCAACGAAGCCCTGCGTTGCGGCATCGAGCGCCTCATGCTGCACGAGCTGGCAGACGCCGACGGTGTAGGTCTTTCCGCTCTCGGCGGGTGCGTCGGAGGAGGCCGCAGGCTCAGCTGCGGGCTGTGTGGAGGCGCAGGCGGCCAGGCTCAGGACCATCACGAGCGCCAGAAGCATTGCAAGAATCTTTTTCATGATAAATTGCTCCTTTTCTCTGATAACAGTTGATTGTTTAAAACAAAAAGGAGGCTCTGTCCGCGGAACAGAGCCTCCTTCTTACTTACGAAGAAAACACCGGTCTTATACGGACAGCTTTTCATTTTGGGTACGGTAATAGAGGCCCGCAAACAGCTCGCGGGCCATGGTAAAGCGGAAGCTCATATTCATAATGAAATCGTTGGAACGGATCTGCATCATAATGAACTCCCTTCTGCCGTACTGTCCGGCTTTTTATGTTTGCTACTATACCGCTTTAAATGCACAAAGTCAACTGTGAAAGCGACAAAATCCTGCGGCGTTTTTGAATTTGCTTTGTGCATACCGCCCGGAGTGTTCCGGGCGGTTGACATAAGTTTTATTTCACAAGCGCCTTATGGAAGACCTTCTTGCCCTTGCGGATGATCGCGCCGTCGCCTGCAAAGACTGCCTTTTCAAACGCAGTCGCGAAATCCGTGACCTTCTCGTCGTTGACGCTGATGCCGCCCTGCTGCACGAGACGGCGGCCCTCGCCCTTGGATGCGGCAAGGCCGCACTTGACGAGCAGCGTCAGGGTGTCGATCTTACCGTCAGTGAAGTCATCGTCCGTCAGCTCGGTCGACGGCATATTCTCGCTGCTGCCGCTGCCGCCGAAGAGGGCCTTTGCGCTGGCCTCCGCCTTCTTCGCCTCTTCCTCGCCGTGGACCATCTGCGTCAGCTCGTAGGCAAGAATCTCCTTGGCCTTATTGAGCTGGCTGCCCTCCCACTTGTCCATCTCATCGATCTGCTCAAGCGGCAGGAAGGTCAGCATACGGATGCACTTCATGACGTCGGCATCGTCGACGTTGCGCCAGTACTGATAGAAGTCAAAGGGGCTGGTCTTGTTCGGATCGAGCCAGACGGCGTTGCCCGCAGTCTTACCCATCTTTTTGCCCTGCGAATCGGTCAGGAGCGTGATGGTCATGGCATGCGCGTCCTTTCCAAGCTTGCGGCGGATCAGCTCCGTGCCGCCGAGCATGTTCGACCACTGGTCGTCGCCGCCGAACTGCATATTGCAGCCGTAGTGCTGGAACAGATGATAGAAGTCGTAGGACTGCATGATCATGTAGTTGAACTCCAGGAAGGACAGGCCCTTTTCCATGCGCTGCTTGTAGCACTCTGCACGGAGCATGTTATTGACAGAGAAGCAGGCGCCGACCTCCCGCAAGAGTTCGATATAATTGAGGTTCAGCAGCCAGTCGGCATTGTTGACCATGATGGCTTTACCTTCGCCGAAATCAATGAATCGCTCCATCTGGCGCTTGAAGCACTCGGCGTTGTGGTCAATATCTTCCTTGGTGA
>OGFF01002515.1_pt1 | contig 15691 bp, 9 predicted proteins | sample 1570751 | NCBI WGS metagenome assembly OGFF01 (sample SAMEA2581951, study PRJEB24529) | metagenome | biome: Human gut stool | place: China | collected 2011 | reverse complement strand
TATAAGCCGCAAAACAAAATGTTCCGCTTTTACAAAACATTTTGTTCTAGAATCACACTTATTAACACAAATCAAAATGTGATTTTAAATCCGATTTAAATGTAGTTTTAATAAACATTTATTATCTTTGCACCACACATGGCGATGTGTATATCAGGATAAAGGCGGGATCAGGTAACTGAAACCGCTTTTTTTACAAATGATATTTGTTAATTTCTAAGGTCATAAGTACGAGTATAAAACAGATAAACTTTATGTTATTCTATCGCTAATGGAACTTTTCCCGTGTTGTTATTTGCTTTCTTTCGATTTCGTTTTACAATTTCTATATTCTTCAAGCTACTCTTCTCATTAGCCAATCTTAAGTCTTTAATCAATGTTTCAGCAAAAACTTCTGAATATATTTGAGTCGTTCTAACAGAAGTATGTCCCAAAATTCGTTGTACTGTTGTAATTGGAACACCTTGATGGACCAACAGAGTAGCACAAGTATGCCGGGCCGTGTGATAAGTGATCTTTTTATTAATCCCAGCCATTTGAACCAGTTTTTGTAATATTCTGTTTGTATCTGAATTACATCCTATCTTAGATAATTCCTCTATGCTGTTATAGTGGCTTATAATGCTTAGAGCCTTTCCACGAAATAGCAGATACAAAGGTATTTGAAGTTTTGATCCAGTTTTAAGGCTGTTCAATATCAACCAACTATTCCCGTCTATAATGATTAAATTACGACTGCTCAACTGTTTAAAATCGGAAAATCTGAGTCCCGTATAACAACAGAACAGGAAAGCATCAAGAACATGTTGGCTGTTATTCTTCTTTTCAGGTAGTTTCAAGGATTCCATCTTTTCAAGTTCGTTAGGCAGTAGAAAACGATGCTCTGTCTGTTCTTTCTTAATTTTAAACTTGCGGAATGGATAGGCATCTTGTGGAATATACCCTTGGTTTATTGCTTCATTGATAAGGGTGCGAAGTACTCTCATGTGCTTTCCTATCGTGTTGACTTGCAATCCTTTATTTCGTAAAAATACATCAAAATCCTTAAGAAAAGTATAATTAAGATCTTTAAAATCAATTATGCCACGAAATTCCTTTAATGTCGCCACTGTTACCAGCATGTTATCTTTTGTACGCGCTTTTCGATCTGAATTCTCTATGGTATGTTGCGCAAATTTCAAGAACGAGATGGAAGGTGATACATCTTTTTTAACAAACTCTTTTAATTTTGAAAGTGTGGCATCAATACCATTTTTCCAGCAATTCAGTTCTATTGCCTGCAAATCTAATATGTAACCATATAACATCGCATTGAGTTCGTTACTTTGAGGATGGTTTACGACTTGTGCTCCTTGTTTGCTCCAATGCTCTGGTTTTAAATATACATTTGTTTTAAAATAGGCTTTACGTTGGTTTAAATATGCTTCAACCTGCACTAAGGCAGTTCCTTGTTTATTAAGTTTCTTTTGTCGATTATAGACCAAACGATATCTAATTTTTTCTAACATGGCAGTTTTTATTTTAAAGTTAAGTATTTCTATCTTTATTACAAAACAATACATAAAAAATTGCTCCTGGGGGAACTTCTGCCGATTGCAACAACTACGAAAAGCGGATTGATTGAATATAAAATAATGAGGGATAGGATGCAAAGTTTTGCATTTGGGAATGGGACTATCTATAAGTTGGGAAACTTAACAGCAAATTATGTAGGTATAATATTACATGGTGCTGATATTATAAATGGTAAGATTATAGATATTTGCATATTTAAAAATTCATCAGGTACAGTCAAAGCTGCCGGTAATAACGAGGATTGGATTAATTTAAAAGTTGATTCAGACAAAAATATCTATATAATGGTATTATTGGGACGTATTTATTACGCATCGGTTGAATCGTACAATAATTATGTTCTTGATTCGTCGATATCAAAGGTGGATTCATTTCCAGATGATGCTATTGACATTCTTTTTACGTGATTCTAACCCAAAATCGAGAGCTGGGGGAACTGTTGGGAAATCCGAAGGGAACAAAATCGTTTTCTTCATGGAGTGAATTTACGGATTTTGTAAATGGAATGCCTATAAGAACAATTCAACCTTTCGTTTCCGATTTCAATGCTTTTGCTGGAGAAGGATTCTATGGTAATGTCGTTCAAGGATTGGTTATAAAACAATTAGAAGATGTTGTTTTCATCTTCGGAATAGCAATAGACGGAACATTAATATTTAGAAAAAGGAATTATCCAGACGTTTCAACTTGGGAAAATCCTAAGATAATAATTCACAGTAATAATTGACATAAAATCTATTCGAAACGAGAGCTGGGGGGATTCTTGGGTATAAAAAACGGGTGGTCCGGTACAAGCCGGTTCCACCCGATCCTGATATGCACAACGCCATGTGCAGTGCAAAGGTAATAAATATCTGAATAAACCGCTATATTTTTCAAGATATAGAGATTTCTTCCAAATCTGATAATCGCCGACAGGCAGAAATTCTTGTTTAAATTCCTACCTGTGTGAGCGTACTAATATCTATATCTACTTTAGTTGCTGAAATGACATTATTAATCGGTATGCGGTTGGCAAAATATGCTACAGCGTATCCCCATCCTGCTACATAGACATAATAGTTATCATCATCATCTTTATACATTTTTATTGATAACGGTCCAGAATTATGAGTAATACATAAATTATTACCATAACCATGTCCGCAGATAATAGAGTAGTCATCAGCTATTGCCGAATTACCTTCACCAACAATCTTAACAATCAAATTTCTATTTCTCGTAAAATCAATCCTATATAAAGCCGGAGAGCCTGTGTTTGCTGATAGATTTATATAGTTTCCATTTTGCAGAAGTCCCCCCAGAAGGGATTTTAAAGCTCATTTCCGTTAAATTTGTTCCATTTATAAAATGCTCCATTATTAGCAACTCTAGTATAAAAATATGTATGCCCATTAGGAATATAAATTTGAACCTTTCGTCTCTCATAATCTAGCGGATTATCAAATACAATTAAACTACCATAAGGGTATGCTCCTTCTGGTAAGTTGGGATTTGAGGAAGACGAATTAAGGGGTTGAATTTTATAAAATCCCATATTTAGCATCTGATCAAAATCTTGCCCATTTACAGGAGTATATGGTTTAAAAAATCCCAAAGAATCCGGCAGAAGTCCCCCCAGATCGGTATCATGGACTTTATTCTGTTAAGATTTTAGTCCAATTTTGCCAATTGTTATACCATTGTATACGTTTAAATACATTATCGTGTCGGAAAAAAAACTGAAGTTTACAACTACTCGATCCGTCCATAAATCCCAATGTCAATAGACCTCCCGGTGAAGAATCTGTAGGTAAATTGGTAGAACCAATATATGCAAAAATAAATTCATTCATTGGGGTTTCATTAGCATCCACTACCTTCATTCCTTTATCCTTAATGCATGAGGCAATCCCTATCAGTCCCCCCAGTATTGTAGCTAGCTGCTGTTTTGTAACTTTTGCCACGTCATTCCCTTTTACAACCAACGCATAATCAAAGTCCGTCAACTGCGATACTTCGTTTAATTTTTTATCTGCCATAATCGTATTTTTTTTAATTATTTATTACTACTTGATTTTCTACCACTTGAACATAGCCACCCGAAACAAGATTTTCCAAATCGAATGCCATGCCTATTCCACTGTCACGGATACAGAGATAAAGAACTTCCTTATCGGTGTAATACTTGCCTTCCTCCAGTACCATGTTATGTACCCAAGGTATAGGATCATCCAATGTACCGGAGTGTTCTATCTGCACAACCTTGTACAAGGATTCCGTACCCGTTCCCGGCTTCCAGTCCTCCTGCGGTGTATGTTTCTGTACAACCTCGTAGAGTGTACCATCATAGCGGAACCGGAACGACACATCAACTTCCGTACCTATCAGATCTTCCCATGCCGGAAAATAGTCTTTCTTTAACAATGCTTCTTCTACAGTAAGTCCGGCATTGTTGATGTTTGCCGCAATATCATTGAGCAGCGTATTCACACGGTCAAGTGCTTCAACGTCTATAGCCGCCACATCAATAAATGATGCTTCGGCAATCATCTGCTCCTTCTGTTTCGATGTGATCTCTTTCCACACAGCCACATCCTCAGGGCTGTTTATTACTACCTGATTTTCAAATCTTCGTTCCGACAGAGGCATATCCTCGGCCTGTGTCAGATAACAATCATAACCTGCTTGTAATATCATCCTTGTTCCTCCTTTTCTTTTGTGTCCAAATAATCGTTTATGGAATCCGCATAAACTCCCGAAAACAACGGCGTACAGTCGCGTATAATTCGTATTTCCCGTTCATCGTAATCTACTTCTCCTTTGCCAGAGTAAATCTTATGAGCCAGAGAACTGGCGGCTATGCCCGGAACATTTGTGTATATAGCATTACCCAATGACTCCGCGATATCCATCTCAATCCTGATATCCTTCTTTATCCCTGTGTAACAAGGAAATTTTGTAAAATCTATTTTCATAATTTATACTTTTAATTCCAACAATCAATCCAGTTCATAAACCACCTGTTATTATGCTTGTCATAATACATTGCTGCCGCCTTTGACTTGGCCAAACCTATCGAAGTGCTGACCTCCCCGGAATTCCAGCCGACAAGATTTGTTCCGGCTATGGTCACATCACCACCAGAAACGTTTCTTATCCAGTAGAACTGCCCGTCCTCCGCAGTGGACGGAACAGTCAATGTAATACCGGACGTTACAGCCATGATAACACTATCCATCACTGACAAAGTTGTGCTCTTGCTTATTCTGCGCAATCTGAGCCTAAACCCACAGATGTCCCCCTTGACGATATACAACGCATGATTCCCGGTATACTGAAAATCATTATCATCATAAGCATGGGAACCTTGTATGTCAAAATACATGCCCACATTGCCATACGCCGTATTCGTTATATTCCTATTAACTGAAATACGGGATGGGCATAATATTGCCCCCCCACTAGATGAAGGAAAAGTATCCGCACCAATGAACACGCTTGAATAACTTCCGGTAAATCTTACCAAGTTGGCGGAAAGGAGCATGGCATTATTCCCGGAAACCGATTCCATACTTGAGGTGGAAATATTGAAACCGCCAATATTTCCACCTGTGGCAGTTATTGTCCCCGTGATATTCGCCTTCGTTGCAACAAGATTCCCTTCCTGATCCACTCGGAACGGAGCACTGCCCGGAACATCACCGCCAGCCCATATCCTTACAGGTGTCGTACCGGCTTCCTTGCTGCTTCCTCCTGTAAGACCGGCTACAATATTATTATTTGCATCCTTAATCAATAACTCATTGCCTTGGACGAAATCAAGACTGGCATTATTGGCTATTATCAGGCTGGTATAGATAGGACCGACATTGCTTAATTCCGTCCAATAGGTGGTATTGGCATAGGTTATGGAAGATGACGATGTATGGGTCTTGATACACTTATAAACATCCCATCCGTCCACCGCACTATTGTTTCTCACCATTACGATATCAATATACCGCGTGCCACTTGTAAGGTCCTCGTCATTCCTGTACGTCACGCCGGACGCCCACTCGGAAGACCGTATAATACATCCCTGTATTCCTTGTACGCCCTGATCTCCCTTATCTCCTTTGTCACCTTTCTCGCCATCATCACCCTTGTCGCCTTTCGCTCCGGTATCGCCCTTTTCGGCCCATACATCATATTCGGCCGTGTTCTGCTCACCTGTTAAGCAGTAACCGCCATCGTTGAACGTAAACCGGTTGCCGTCGTTGTCAGTCCAACACCACAAGGGAGGATTGGTAGTGGATGCCTTGGCTACATAAGAGCCGCCACCCATCGAAACGACACCCATTTTGGGAACGACCATTCCGGTCTTGTACTGACCCATCTGGGTGTAACCGTCACCCTTGTCACCCTTGTTGCCCTTGAATTGCGACCACGTGTAGTCGGCAGGATTGCTGCTCTCCGTGGTGGTTTCCTTGTTTACCGCGATGCCTATATATTTGGTGTTGTCATTCGGCTGCTGGTACATTCCGCTTCCGTCCGCGTTGTCCGAGTAGGCTATCCATGTGTAATAGGTTTTCCCGTCAGCACCGACAGCACCCGGAACGCCCGGTTCTCCCTTTATGTCACTCCATTTGTAATCGGACGGATCGTCACTCTCCACAGCGGTTTCCTTGTTGTATGCCAATCCGATGTATGCTTTTCCTGTGGGATCATTGCTGATTCCGTTTCCCTGATCGTCATCCGCATAGCGTATCCACGTGTAATAGGTCTTCCCGTCCTTTCCCGGTGCACCGGGAACACCGTCGGTGCCATTGATCCCGTCCGTACCATCTCTTCCCGGTTCAGCTAATACGTCATATTCAGCAGTATTTACCTCACCCGTCAGCACATAACCACCGTCATTGTAAGTAAACCGGTTGCCGGCATTGTCCGTCCAGCACCATAAGGGGGGATTGGTAGTGGATGCCTTGGCTACATAAGAGCCGCCACCCATCGAAACGACACCCATCTTGGGTACAACCATACCAGTCTTGAACTGCCCCATCTGGGTGTAACCGTCACCCTTGTCACCCTTGCTACCTTTGGATGCGATCTCCTGCCAGTCAGCGTCCGTACCCGGCTCAGAGGACGAACCGTTCTTGTTCAGACACGCCCATGTGCTGCCGTTATACGTCACACTATCGTAGTAATCATAATGCCTGCCTGATTGCCATACACCCTCGTAGCTTAAGTCCATAGCCACTTCACCGTTGGGTTTGAGTCGTTCTATCGTTCCCCTTATGTATACTTTGTCTTGAAATGAAGAATAACCGTCCATCACCTGCCCGTTGACTGTAAGACCACTCAGGTTTCCGTTCTGATAAGCGATGTTCACATCCGGATCTATTACCCATGTGTTCACGTTGACCAATCTGCGCAAGTAAGATCTGTTCTCATAGGTAATGTCCTGTCTGTCCTTGTCGGTGAAATTTCCGTAGGCAAAGAAGTTCATACCCGGAAGAGGGTGCACGCTTGTTCCTGCCTGAAGAGCGTATTCAAACTTCATGTTTCCGGCCTCATTCTCGATGATGTTTGTTGGAGTAAAATACGAGGTGGCGTACCCGGAATACTCCATGAATCCGTTAGGACCGTATTCATCCTTCGTATGGTTGCTGCCGGCTATGTTGTGAAGTATGCCACGGCAGATATCACTTACATGTAACGTGCCCCACTGCCCCTCAAGCAGTTCCAGCGTGGCTATTCGGTTTTCCGTGTCAACGGTCTTTATTCTTCCGTATGCGAACGAGTTCGCCTTGTCGCCCGATATCACATCGATGCAGTTGAACGTGATCTGCGGTACTATCAGCTCTTCACGGAACATCGCCTTGTCGGCTTCGACTATTGTCTTGCCGTTCTTGTCAAACCAGATGGCCGCACCGCTACCTCCGATAAGACCTGTGACAAACTTGCCGACCCTCAGACCTTTGAGAAAGGTGATGATCTCATTGGCGATATCCGCTATGTTCTTTCTCAGGAAGGTTCCTATAGCCCTCAGGGAAGAGAAAGCTGTATAGTCGCTCGGGCTCTCCATATCGCCGGTCTTCAGCAGGCGGACATTGGCCTGCGCCATCTCCTGCGCCAGCGTGTATTCCAGATTGTTCAGCGTTGAGTCTACGGATGACTTCCATGAGGTACTGACCGCCGACGAGCAGTCAATGGAAGCCTCGGAAAGATTGCCCAGCTTCCTCTCTATCCTTGTGATGCGGGTGTCAAGATACCCGGCCTCGAAATACTGCGCGTCCTCCAGTCTCACCCTTTGCCCGAGCGATAACGGCACACTGTTTTTATCCACATGGATGTAATCCGTGTCCCCGGAATAGATGGATATGTCCTTGCTGTATTCTGTCAGGAAGCTGTCAACCGCCTGCTTGTACTGTTCTTCCGCTATCGGGTAATACGCATCCGGCATGCGGATGTTCGTCAGGATATACGTGTCACCGACGTTCGGTATGATGTTGCCTCCCGGTATCTGGGTGTTCTCGTCCGGGTAGGTGTTGATGATCTCGAACTCCTGTGTGTCGTTATGCCAGTTGCACTCGAACTCCCTTCCGGACAGGTCGCCGCTTTCGAAAGTGATGTGTATCACCTCACCGCCGATCATGTATTCATCCGGATTGAAGGGGAGATCCTTGTCCTTGACATAATAGACGGTGTATTCCTCCCCGTCCGTATTGGTCTGCTCCTCGGACCTTACCGAGGATACCGTACCCAGGCGGTGCGGGAATATATCCTGAAAGGCCGCTTCCTCGCGATGCTCCTTCAGTCCCAATTGAGTGTTCAGGTCGATATACTTGTCCCGTGACGGCAGTTGCAGATGGGTGTAGCCGTATTTTGACGGGTCAATATTTTTGGTTGAACCTACGGGGATCAGCCGTGTGAACCATTTGATCGAATTGGAGTTCTCATTCTGGGTCAGCCCCGTCTTCAATCCCTTCATATAGCCGAGCGTGACCCGTTCGCCGTGTTCGCATTTCCCTATGTTCAGGTATTCCCCGTCCAGCCACCACTCGGTTTCCCAGGCACCGGCTATCTCGCCTGCCGCATCCCAGCAGAACAGGCCGTTGAAGTTGATGGTCTTCCGGTCGCCGGTGACGGCCTGGCCTGCACGCCATGTCACACCGTCGGTGTTGCGGTTCATGTTCGCCACCAGCTTTTCCAGCATTTCCATCGGCGTGCCGTCGTAGGCGAAGACGGACTCCAGGTCATCCTCCCCCTGGTTCAGACGGCAGAACAACAGGTCCTGCATGTCGTGCTCGCGGCCGTAGAAGCTGATATTGTAGGTGTATTTCTGTGTGTCGGTCTTTTTCGGGCGGTATTCCTTCTTTATGGAAAACCGCTTTCCCGATATCTCCACATAGTCGCCGACCGACAGGACGAAGAACTCCCAGGTGGTGAAGTTCACCGTCACCACGAATTCCGCCCCCACCTCTTCGGTCCACCGGGACGATGAGTCGGGACTGACCTTCCTTTTCAGGGTTCCCTGCCTGTTGTAGATTTCAAGCTCCATTTATGATGCTTTTAAATCGTTTTTAATCACTGTTTGAAAAAGGTTTCGGCTCGCGCAGCGTGACCGTGAATCCGGCTATCTGCTGGCCGGTACTTCTGATTGTCGTGAACTGGCTGTACCGGGTATATTCCTTCAGGTAGACCTTCATCACCCGGCCTATCTCCGGGACATCCAGCGTCAGCCATCCGGACTTCAGCAAGGCAAGCACGGCGTTGTAGTTCTCGAACCACCCGGCCCGTGTATCCGCAACCACCGCCATCTTCAGCGTGATGTCCCTCGCCTCGTAGCGGGGAAGCAATGTCTCGGGCAGCTCCTCGCCGTCAAGCTCCCGGTAGCTGACGGATGTGTACTCCTTCATCTTCGGCGGCTTCATCAGCGAGTCGTAATTGGTATGGTCCCCCGCGTTCTCCTCGTACAGGAAACATCCCAGGGACGCCATGTCCGTCCCGTTTATCTTCAATAATCCTTCCTCCACTTCCATAGCCCTATGTTTTCAGTTTCACACCGCGCCGGAGCTCCGCGATGTTCTCGTTTATCGTTTCGAGGTGTCTGAGGTACTCCGAATTCCCCGCAATTTTGCCCAGGGATGTCGCCATCCCTTCGAGATGCCTCGTAAGGTTGTTGTCAATGCTGATGACATGGTCAAGGGTCGCGTTGCCGATCCCCTCCAGCCTTCCGGCCGTCTCCTCGGTCATGGAGGTGACGGTTCCGGCCCGGCCGGACTGGGAGGAGCCCTCCGGCTGTTTGATATCGATCCCGGCATCCTTCAGGTAGCCTCCGACCAGGTCCATGATGTTCTGCAGCTCGGGTATGCTGTCCTGGTATTTGCCTACCAGGCTTTCGGTGCGTTCGGCCACCTTCCTCATCAGCTCCGTCTCGTCGATCTTTCCTTTGGCGTACTCCTCGTACAGGGCGGCAATGTCATCACCGAACGAGCCGACCACCTTGTCAAGCACGATGGTGCGCATCATGTCGGAAACAATGTCACGGAAGGTGTCCGAGGCATAGTCCTTAAAGCTGTCCAGCGCGTCCTTCCCGTTGTCGAACCAGTCCCACAGGCTGTCCACGAAGTTCTCCGTCAGCGGCTCGTACAGGGAGCTCACATACTCGTGCAGCTGTTCTATGTATTCGTCGTATTTTTCCCGGAGCTCTATAAGGGCCTCGAGCGTCTCCTTCGTCTGCCCGACAAGTTTGTCGCCATAGTTGTCAATAAGCGATTGTGCAAGTTCCTTGTTGATCAGCCCTTCATCGTCAAACAGCTCGCCTAACCCCTGGTTCCGTGCCCAGGTGACAAGGTCCTCGGTCTTCTGTGACTTCCCGCCGATACCGGTGCCAAGGAAACCGCTGCTTTTTTTCCGCGTCTCGATACGCAGGTTGTTGATAGCCGCCGTCTGGCCTTCCTTGTAATCCCCCTGGCCCCAGATGTCCCTCCATTCGTCCCACCATGCAAGGGCGGACAAATTGCCCATCACCCAGTTGAGCGCGCCCGTCAGCCATCCGCCCCCGCTCTCGTTGCGGTATATCGCCTGTGACTCCATGGCCTTGTCCGCGTAAGCCTTGGCCACTTCGTCATGCAATGCCCTGTAATCACGGAGATTCTTGAGGTTGTCGGCGGAGAACCAGTTGCTCTCGGCCTGCTGCGCCTCCAGGGCGGCGATGCGGTATTCGTTCACCGCATCGGTCAGGGCGTTTATCTCCTTGATCTTCTCGGCGTAGGCCTCGTATTGCCTGAAGGCCCGGTTGTTCCCAAGCTCGCTTATCTTCTGGAACAGCTGTATCGCGGCGGATATGATGGTCAGGATGACCGACGCCTTCTCCACCGCCGAGATGGCATTCGCTCCGGTCTGCGCCACTTTGTCCAGCCCGTTGATGGTGGTGAGGGTGAACAGGGCGATATCTCCCATCAGGGTGACGATCTCCCCGGCCTGCCCTCCGATGGCGCCGCCCAGTTCTTCGACGGCACGCGCCAGCTCCCCGACGATGTCCGCCGCTTCCTTTTCGGCTTTCTCCACCCGGGAGGAGGACCTGGCCACCTTGTCCTGCGCCTTGTTGTACTTCTCCATCGCGGCGGCGGCCGTCAGATAGGTTTCCTCCATCTTCCCGGTCCTGTCATTGTATCTCACTCCCGTGGACACCCGTCCTCCGGCATTCACGGTCTCGAGGTTCCGCCGGGCCTCGGCAAGCTCGCGTTCGGCTTCGGCGAGCTCGCTCTTCCTGTCGGCAAGCGCCTGGAACGGGTTCCGGCTGTCCAGCTCGTCCATGATCTCCCGGATGGTCGTGGTATATTCCCGCAGTTCATCGGGGGAGAGCACCTGTGCGGCGGCCTGTTTGGCCTTCTCGAACTGTTCCAGCAGGGAGTTCAGGGTGCCTGTGGAAGTTTCCCTCAGGTTCTCGAAGGCGCGTATGTAATCGGGTGATTCCGTCAGCTGCTTGTAGTCCAGCTTGATGAGCTCCTTCCCCTTGTCCCTGGTCGCACGCGCGATCTGCAGGTCCAGGGATTCCGCTCCGGCGGCATCCCCTTCCGCTTCGGCCTTGCGGCGCTCCTCATAAAGCTGTCCGATCTTATGGTTGTATTCCTTGTCCAGGGCGGCCCGCTTCTCCTGGTAGGTGCCGTATTCCTTGTAATATTCCACCCATTCCCTCAGGTTCCTGTCGCGGAACTCCTTCTCGATGTCGTAGGATTCCTTCAGGTATCCCATGGTAGCCAGCGCCCGCTGTTGGGACGCGTTGTCCTTCACGGCCTGCCTTTCCTCGGGCGTGGACTTCACACCCCGTTTCTTTTCGGCCTCGTCCATTTTCTTGAGGGTGTCACGCTCCTCCTTGTCGATCTGTGCGAGCGACTCGTCAAGCTCCTGCCTTGCAAGGGCCTGGCGTTTCCTTATACCTTCCTGCATGACCGATATGCGTGCCGCCTCAAGTTTCTGCTGTGCCCTGATACGGGCGTCGGCGAGCTCGTCCTGATAATCCCGGGCCGGTTTGCCCGTATCCTTGGTTTCCTTTTCTCCTCCGCCTCCTGTGATATAATCGGTCACATTGACGGACTTAGCAGCGGATTCTATGTTTTTTTGTATGTCAGCGCGTTTTTTTGCATTCTTCTCAAGTTCTGTCGTCCGGCGCTCGAATTCAGCAATCAGTTTGCCGTCTTCTGTAGAGTCATAATACATCCCCAATCCCCATTTCACAAGATTGGATCCCTGGCGTGCAGTATTCTCACGGACCCATTTGTTATATTCAGCCTGCCGCTTCTTCGCTTCCCTATATTCCTCCCTGTTACGGTTGGTCCAGTTGGTGTCCGCATTTATGGCACGTTGGAGCTGCCAGTCCTGTTTGGTATAGTCTGCTATGATATCCTCGCTGGCTTTCGCCTGCCCAGCACGGATAAGGGCCTGTGTCAGACTGTCATAGGCTGATGCGGCGTTACCCGCCAGGATCGCCTCGTTGGTGAGATTGGCGAAATATCGGGGATAGATCTTCTGCAACTCGTCCGCAGCCTTGTTCCGTTCCCTTTCGCTACGGGTGACGTCCTGTGTGGCGGAATACAGGATTCTCAGCCGGGAGATCTCGTCCGCCTTGGAGGACACCGCTTTTCTTGATGCGGCGTTCAAGTCTTCCGCAGCTTTCTGTGCGGCTGTCAGCTCCTTGTTGGCCTTGCCGATATTTTTCACCCATTCCCATAGATCCTTTCCGTATACGATCCCGAGCGATATGGCCGCGACAAGCGCTGTCTGCCATGAGAATAATGAGCCGGCAAGCTGCTTCCACACCGGCACGCCTTTCTGCCCGGACCGCATCAGCAACTCGTTCTGCTGACGCACGTCCCTGATGGCGTCCGTCAGCATCGGAAGATTGTTGGAAATGGCCAGAATGAACATCTGCGGCCCCATGGCAAGGGAGGGTAGCTCACGCGCAACCTGCTGGAACTGCAGCCGCAAATTATTCGTTTTCTTTGTGATATCCTCCATGCTTGCGGCAACCTGTTGGCCGGCTACGGGAGTGGAGTTCGTCTTTCTTTTGACAGCCTCCAGGTCCTGCAGTTCTGTCTTCAACTGTCTGACAACTCCCTGCAGCGCCTGGATATCCGCCATTTGGGCATCGGTATTCGTACCTGCGGCCATGGCCTTCCTGTACTGTTTCTGCAGTTCCAGCAGTTCCTGTTCCAGCTGTGCGATGACCTGCTTCGCGTACAGGCCTATCCCGGAAAGGTTGCCCTCCACCGAGCGCAATCCCTTCAGTGTCTTGTCGTCAAGCAGTATCTCCAGTCTTACAGGTTCCATTCCTATCCTCCGAGTTTTGTTTGAAAATATTCAGTGGTGAATTTGTCCGGCCTACGTTTGCGCTCCCTTTCCAGGAGCTCCTCCTTGGTCACATACCGGCTGACATCCGTGTTCATCAGCATCAGCTCGGCGTAGCTGATCTTCCACAGAATGTGCCGTTTTGTACGGCCGAACCGCTCCATCGCCTGCGCGATGATTCCGAAAACGCTATGGGGGCCTTCCTGCCGGCCCGTTAACCCGTTTTCCTTTCCCGGCTTCCTATCGGCTCCAGCAGCCCCGCTGTCCTGGACGCCAACGGAATAGTATTGCAAAAAGGCTGTATGTCCATGCCCCTGAGCAGCTCGATGAGGGCGGCGGAGAGCATCGCCGGATGCACCCTCCATCTGAGGTACCATGCCACAGGGCCGGAGAACAGCATCCCCGAGAGCCATCCGGTGCATACGGCCAGCGCGACCATCCGGCTGACCGCCTTTCCCTTCTCCGCCACGAACCGCATCCTTTCCTCATAGTCCATCGCCTTGACATCCTCCGGGGTGACGCCGAGCTCCAGGTACCGCCTTGCTATGCGGATGACCGCCCCGGCGGGCGGACGTCGCATGACAAGGAAGGATTTCCCGGGGCGTTTCCTGAAAGGCCTGAGCGGCATCACCGGAATGCGGATGCCGATGTCAAGCAGCATGTCCGCCGCCCGACTTCGTGTGTCCTTCCCGTCCGTCATGACTCGGAATATTCCGGTACGACGTCACCCGGGGCGAAGATCTTGTAGGGAGGCTTCTCCCCGGCCTCCTGCATCTCCAGCTCGCACTCGATGCCCAGCACGTTGCTGAAGTTGATGCCGTTGGCAAAATTGCAGGTGAGCACCCCGTTGTAGATCCGGATCGTGTGGCCCGTCACGGTCTCGATGTCGAACACGCCCTGCACGTCCTTGTCCTCCGTCGGGGGCACGTAGATTCCGGTACTTTCCTTCGTCCCGCCCATCACCTGTATCATGTTGTCCGCGGACAGCTCGATGAGCGTGAACGTCCATGTCTTGGTTCCCGGTGTGGACTTGAGCACCGCGAACGGCGCGTTGCGTTTCTGCGCCGCCCAGATGCGGGTCTTGGAAGGCGAGTCGCCTCCGGGCTGCAGCCCGTCCTCGGATATCAGCCCGAGAGCCTGCCCGTTATATTTAAGAGCTTTCACGCCATAGATGGCGCCGGTATTCGTTTCTGCCATAATGATTCATGTTTTAATTGTTCCTTGATTTGTCTTTAAACCGCCGGAGTCCCCAGAAGAGAAGCAGGAGGACAAAACAGCACAACACCTTCGTCCTTGTCCGGTCCCAAAAAGAGGAAACCGGCTGTTTTTCCTCGGCCGTAGCCTCCTCTGACTCCAACCTCATATCCGAGGTCTCCCTTACGGTGATCTCCGGCCGGGCATGCGAGACGGCCGTGACGTTCACGCCGCCTTCCCCGTCCGACTCCACCCTCAGGTCCAGCCCCTCATGCTGCTCCGTCACGCCCATGCCGGCCGGAAGGCCGCCTATCGTCCGGAGGAGCCCGGGTTTCAGTGCCAGGCTCGTCAGAGTCGTCGGGGCCTTGCCGAAGATTATTTCCCCGGTTACGCTCCTCTGAAGAGAGCCCGAGCGGACGGCTGTTCGGCTCTCCCTGTTTGCTGCGCATCCAGACAACAGCAGGACAGCGGTCAGCATACTTGCACTGGTAACATTTACGCAGCGCCTGTTCCAGAACGATAATTTTCTCATTGACTTTTCGTATTTGGTCGCTTAAATGTAAAGTCGTCTCGGAGAGGTCGTCATACAACTGCTTGTATGTGCCCTCGTTCTCCTTGACCGCACGGACCTTGACGAGCCTGCGGTCACGCCACCAGCCTATTGCCATGGCTATGCACCCCGTGGGGGCGAGCCACTGCTGGAGAAGTTCGAATACAGTGCCCCAGTCCATACGCATGTCATTTTTCAGATCATCTCCCAGCCGGCCTCTATGTCCGCCATGACGGCGGGCACGCCGTTTTCCACCCGGCTCATCGCGGCGGCCAGACGGCACATCGTCCCCTTGTCATCCACATCAGGCTCGTAGGTAGTGGGAACCTGAAGCTCGCCGCATACACTTGAAAGGTAGGTGCGGGTGTCGTTCTCCGTGGACGGGGCGTAACGCCCGATCATAAGGGAGAGGGTCTTCAAACCGTGTTTCTTCCGGTAGTTCCTCAAGGTGATGAGCATGGCACGGTAGCCGTATCTCATGTCGGTGAACTGGAAGAACTCCTTGTCCGTCTGCACCGGGCGGAGACCCTTCCACCTGTCACCTGACAGGCGGAGGTT
>OGFF01002509.1_pt1 | contig 15715 bp, 7 predicted proteins | sample 1570751 | NCBI WGS metagenome assembly OGFF01 (sample SAMEA2581951, study PRJEB24529) | metagenome | biome: Human gut stool | place: China | collected 2011 | reverse complement strand
CACTTTTTAATATTTTTTTCTTCACTTTATCACCCCCATACAAAATAATAAATTATTTGAAATTACCATATCTTCTTTAATTTTTATATTTTCTATTTTTTTTGCTTTTTAAAACGATACTTAATAAACCAACTAACGCAAATAGTAATATTGCCTTTTCAGTTGATCTGACAATGGACAAATTATCACCTGTATTGACAACTTCTATTTTCTTTTGTTCATCAGGAATACTTGTATTTGTGTTGGTCTGTTCCGTAGGAATAGAAATATCAGTGGAAGGTTCTTCGGGCGTAACAGGTAAAACAGGCTCTTGCTGTTGTTCAGGCAATCTTGGAAGGATAACCTTTTTAACATTGATAATTGTACCACATTTTTTGCAAAAGTCTGTTACAATATAAGAGCCTTCGGATGTAGTTGTAGGTTCAACATAATCTGATATTTTGCTGATAATAACTTTGTGATGTATAGCACCACAATAGATGCAGGTACATTTATCATCATAAGTACATTCTTCATTTCCCTCTGTTATTGTAGGAATACTAATTTTGTTTCCTTCTTTGTCTAATATAAATTCGTCACTTGCCTTATCAACTAATATTTGCTTTCCGTTTTCATCATTTTTATACCATTTTTCATTATCATTTTTACTATATCCATAATAATCAAGTTTAAGATTAGCTAAATCGTCCTCAGAAAGTCGATAGAGATCTTTTTCCGTTAAATATGAATAACATCCCTCATTCTTACAAGTACCGTATTTGTAGTGTGTATCGTCATAATTAGGTGCGTATGTATAAGTAAAGTTATGTTGATATTTTTTTCCTGATAATGATGGTAATTCCGTTGTTAATTCTGCATCACAATACTGTGGTTCACTTGGATTGTGATTTAATAAGAATTTATAAAATGCTTCAATTGGAAATTTGTCATCTGTACAATTAAGTAAAATACCTGAAATTGATTTTACGAGTGGATAATCCGTAACAAAATCTCTTCCTTTTTCTTTATAATATTCATTGTACCAATATACACATTCTTCAAAAGTAAGAATGGTTAAATCTACTGGCGTATCATCTTTGAATTTACAATAATCAAAGATAAATGAATTTTGCCCCGAACCATTTATAAAAACATAATTTGGTTGAATACTATCTTTACATTGCCATTTTTTATACCCATCATTTAAACAAGTCGGTTCTTTGTATGAATACGAATAATTATGTTGATTATTAGCAATTTCTGTTGGAAGTTCATCAGAAGATACTGTTACATTAGGTTTATTGAATATGACACCAAAGTTTTCAGCATTATTATAAGCATCATTTCCATAAATACCGTGTATAATTTCTCCACAATATTCACATATCATCGAAACAATTACACCCTCATCACTATGCGTTACTTTTTTGTTATACAATCCTGATCCACCATAAAATTGATAGTTAGTTACATTATCAACTAACTTTTCAGCCTTATAATAAACAAATTTATGCGAATTTTTATATGTAGTCAAATCTTTAAAAGCTTCTTTATATTGTTCAGAAGAAACTTCATCCGAAAGACTTTCACATATTTCGTTAAACATCTTTTGATAATCATCAGGATTGTCAAAACTGAGGTTAGATTTACATTTAAAAATCGGTTCGTTTGATATTGCAATTTCGCTTGTCATACCAAAATTATCGCCAATAATTAAGTAATATGTACCTTTATTCAAATATATTGGCTCATAGTCATTAAATATACTTACATCATTGAACTTGATTTTTTTACTATTGTCGTAAATATACTGATTAAATGTACTGTCATCACCATAAATATTTCTTAATGATTTTAACATATCATAATCTGAATTTGTTTTTAACAAGAAATAATAGTCAATTTTATCTTGTGGAATAACCTTATCATCAAGAATTCTTAATTTTAATGGACTGTAATTAGCCGAGTTAAACAATCTTTCAGTTTTGTTATAAAAATAGACAGGTGTATTGCTTTTGTTGATTTTTATTTTAATACAATTATAACGGCTTTTGTTCATTTGATAGTTGCTATCATAAAATGAAATTTCATCTCCTGAAAGAGTATATTGTTTATCCAAATTATCAATATTATAGCTATTATATGCTTTTTCTTTGCCACACACAGTACATACGGCTTTATGGTCTTTTATAACACAATTGTGATAATCTTCACCATTACATTCTGTTGCGAATACGGTTACAGGAATGCAAGTAAATATCATTATTATTGATAATATTGCACTTAATATTTTTTTACATTTATTCATTTTAACCCCTTCTTTCTATGCTTTTGTACTTGATACCAAGTCACTTAACATTGCTATATCATCCAGAACATCAATTGTTTTTAATTCTTCATTTGTGAGTTCTTCAATTTCTGGAGAAGGAATTTCCTCACAATTATCAAAACCCAATTCTTTCATAATTCCAACAACACTATTTATTTCCTCTTCCTTATTTCCATTATGTGAATAATAATATTGTTTCTGTTTCGGATTCCAAGAATCATACATCAATGGATAATATGGATGCTTCTTAATATCGTAAAGTTTACTATAAAATGCTCCGATATTAGTAATGAATAATACGCAGTTACCAAAACCGAGATTTTTAAGTTCTTCGATTGTTGCAAGCTCACGCCCAACAACATCCCAGTTATGTGAGCTGCTCCCCTGCCGAGAAAATGTCCTTCCTGAACTTCTTTTATACCAAGTCTTTTTACCCAGCAAGGTAACAAAATACTCCAATGTTTCCTTTGAATTACTACCAAGAAGCATTGTTATATCACAACAGTCCAAAATCGTTTCCCAAGTTTTTTCATAAAACTTCTTTAATTGTGATAATGATTGAAGGAATATAGCAATACCACAATTAAGACCACGAACATAGGCAAGTTCTTCAACAAATAGTGGGATTTCGCCAAGCTGTGCAAACTCATCCATATACATATCGAAAGGTGTTGCCAAGACTCCACCACATCTTTCAGCATTATCGTCTATAATCTGGAAAATCTGAGTGTACATTATAGTAGCAATAAAATTAAATGTATTATCAGATGGTTTTGTTCTTATGAAATATGCAACTTTACCGTTCTTACTCTTTTTTGGTGTTCTACTATTAACAATTTTCAATTCCTCTTCATCAATAGGCATACCAATTCGATCAAGTTCCATATTATCTGTTGAAACAAGATCTTCGATTTCCTTGATATTGAAACAACCAAGTCTTGCTGTTGCCGTCATTACAATTGTACTCATCATCTTTTGTGAAGCTGATGCTACTTTAAAATGTTTCCATTGTTTTACTGCAATATGTTCTGAACCATATTCGTCTTCAAATCTATTAAATAACATATCAAGCATTGATTCACCTTTTTGGTTAGGCACAGCCAATCTTAACAATCGCATAACCGTTTTGAAGTTTTGTTGTAATGGCTCATCCTTATATTCTTCAAGTATATAATAAAATATTGCTTGTAAAAACAAAATCTCCGCCTTTTCCCAGAATGGATCTCCTGTCTGGTTTTGTATTTGCTCTGACTTTGTATTTGCCATTATAACATTTATAAGAATCATTACATCATCTTCTTTTAAATGTGACTCTTGTGCAGAGCTATCTCCTATTTTTTCAATATCATCATCTGATATTGTTTTATATACCTTACGAATATATAAGAACGGATTATAATGATTCGATTTTTCCTTATGTTCAAGGTTAAGTACACGGATGTCATACCCTTTTTGTTTTAGAGCATAGCCACAATCACGCAGTAACTCTCCTTTAGGATCTGTTGCTACAAAAGAGCCTGTAGCATTTAATATATTAGGTTCAAGAAAAAACTTAGACTTACCTGTTCCCGGTCTTCCCACGATACAAATATGTCTATTCAAATGGCTTACTTTCATATTTTTGCTTATTTGTTCTGTAGAAGTAAGAATTATATTGTCTTCAATATTCTTTTCTTTTTTATTTTTTAAAGTGGAAGGAGATTGCCATTCAGCAGAACCGTATGTATTTTCTTGTATATTCTTCTTATAAGAAGTTCTATATGCTTCATATACCATCAATGAAAATAATGCAGCTACACCAGATATTCCTAAGTTTTTTTGAGTCAATGATAACGGCGTATTTAGTTTATATATGGTATCTAAAACATTATTGATTATTTCCAGTTCAAACCGTCCACCGTTTAACTCTATTTGTGTCATTATTCTAAGTGCTATATAAAATACAATAGCAAAAATAATTATAGGTATTAAAATTGAGCTTTTCTTTTCCCTCTTTATTTGCATTTACTCACATCCTTTCTTTAATCTGCATCAATATCCATTTCCATATCTTTTTCTTCGATTGCATCAGATACATCTGTAGAATCTTTTTTGTTATCTATTATCTTCTCTTCGTTAATAGTCTTTGTATCAGGAATAAAAATTCTCTTTTCCTGTTCATTTGAATAAATAAAATACTTTGACTCTTCATCCTCACTTTTTTCTGTAACAATTACACCTAAGCGCCTATCATTTTTGTCCGTACCTAATTCAATCTGGCAATTACTATCGAAATAGCTTTTTGCTTCACTATCATTATCAAATTTATATACTTCTTTTAAGTTATTTTTTATTTCACTTGATAAAGAGTCATATTCAATTTTAGCTGGAACTTTCTCAATATTATTAGCTTGAACAGCATTGCTAATCTCCTCGCCGCTCTGAGATTTCTCTGTCTGTTCAATTTCATTGATTTTAGTTTCAAGTTCAGCCAATTCTTTCTCACGGCGAATTTTGTCTAACTTTTCTTGGACTGGATTTCTTTTTTTTTGATAAGCCAACACCTCTTTTGCTTCATCTAATGTCATTCTTGCCACAAAATTTTTCTCATTATTTCCGTTAAGATTTATAACAAAGTCTTTACCTTTGAACATAGAAATATAATGTTCCATTGATGAACGAGGTAATATAATATCTTTAGTTTCTTTTTCCTCTTTTCTGGTAACATTATATATCTTTGTTTTATTATCTCTTTTTCCATACGATTGCAGTACACCTTTGTCAAGATGCCCTGCTTTCTGATACTGTTCAAGATTTTCCGAATGGATATAAACCCTTACCGTATCAGTCTTACCATCAATACTTTTATTTAATTCCACACCATAAGGAATGATATTATTATCTAAGTCCTTATAGATATTTGAATATTCTTCCATTGTTACGGTGTGAATCAAATAATCATCTTTAAAGTTGGATATATCGGTATTTCCTTCATTTACAAACTCTTTAGCCCACTCACCTAACTCCTCTGTATTTAAGTCTAATCCTTTTTCGATAGCTTTTTCGACAGCTTCTTTAGCTTCTGGATGTTCGTTGTAAAATTCTTCTTTAGTAATGCCGATTCGCTTACTTTTAATATCAGCAATTCTGTCCGCCATATAACCAACTTGTCGCTTATTAAAAATAAGATTATATCTTGCCCCTTCGTGTCTGTTGATTGCTTTCTCATATACTTCGTTCCATTTACCAATTTTTCTATTAGTAAATCCATTTAATATGTTAGGATATTTCGATTGAAATTTAGTATATGACTGTATTTTCCTGTTAGCTTTTGTTATGCTTTTCATTTTACTAACGGATTTTTTGTTGCCCAGTTCATCATCAACAATATAGTTGCCGTTTTCGTCCTTCTGATACCCTCTTTTGAATTCAGATGCAATAACAGCAACATCATCTTTCTGGCATTTTGCCATTGTTTCAACCATTTCTTCATAAGATAAGTTCGTTATCTTTTCAAGTTCTTTTGTCGGTCCATCATTCTGAACAGCTCTTATTCCTTCAAGGTGATTTTTGTAAAAGGAATTAAGTGCAGCTTTAACTCTTGGTGGAACAAACCTCATTATTATTCTTAATAATGTTTCAAGCGTGTGTTGTAAATTCCTTGAATAAGAATCGAAGTCTTGTTTTATCTGTACTTCTGCCATATTTAAGCACTCCTTTCTTCATTAGTCAGTTCTAAAGTCTGTTTATTATAATACATTCCTCTATAATTTTTCAGGAATTCGTTTCTTTCAAGCCTTTTTGCAAATTTTCTTGTTTGAAAATCTCCAGCATCACTAAGTTCATATAAGCTAATTGAATTTTTATGATTTACATTGTATTCAATAGCATTCTCACCAAATTTAAAATGACCGTTCTCTAAAAATATCGCTTGCTGCTTATCATTTGGTGTCAGAATATATATTCCTTTAGATGTTTTTAGAAACTCATTTCTTATTAAAGGAATATTTATTGAAATATTCTGCGATTGTTTCGTATTTTTTTCAATAGTAGATTCCTTTTCTACTTGTTTGCTCTTTTCCTGTTTCATATTAGGTGGTTCAATAAAGTTTTCTTTTGTTAATGTAATTTTTTCTGAACCATTATAGTTATTGAATACAACTAATGATTTAAAATAATATACTGGTTTCCCATAGTTTTTACTTTCTATATCTTTTACTTTTGTAAGAGCAATATATTCTGGACTGATTTTCTTTTTTTCCTCAGTTGTAATACTATCTGGAAAACAGTCATTGTATGGAACAAGAGCCATATATCCTAAATCAAATTGTTCCATTTTCCATCTTTCTCTGAGAACGCTGGACATTGGCTTAGACACTCTATCATAATCATCCTTTTCATTTGCAATAAAGAGTTTAGTATATAGCTCTGGATACTCTTCAAATTCTTTTCTTGCTTCTTTTTCAGGGAATGATTGCTCATATTGTTTCAATACTTGCTCTTTCTGAGTTTCTGTTAGGTAAACTCTAATTGGTGTTTTTAATTCATCATAAGTCCATACATTATTGAGCATTTCTTTAAATTTATTTAATAAACTGTTTTCCTCTTGAATTAAGTTTTTTTTATATGAGTCTGATTTTATAACATATTCGTTGATAAATGCTTCTACATCTAAATTTCTTCCATCCTCGCTACAGTATTTTTCATTGTTCATCCCTTCTAATATATCCGCATCAGTCAGATAACCTTTTTGGATGAATTTTACAAGCTCATTATTATTGTTAGCCATAGCAATATTAAGTATTTCTTTTTTTATCAACCGTGCAAATCTCATCCTCATTGCTTTTTCGATTCGATCATCCGTAATTTCAATCTTGACTTCCTGCGGATGAATAATACTCTCGTAATCCTCTCTTGCAATAGATGAATTAGTAAGCACATATTCTTTATATTTCAGTTCATCCAACGAACTTTTTATAAGTCCATCTCGTTTAATGCGTTTGTAATTATTAGCAACATTCTCAACGCTTAAATCCTTACCATCAAAATAATGGTATTTCATTAGGAATTCAAACCCTGTAATTTTAGTTGCAAATATATCTTCTTTTGTTTTACCGTTTTCGTTAAAATCTCCAAAGTCTTTTAATTTTGTTCCGAGCTTTCCAGTGTCATAAACACTTACATTTATCCCTTCTTCTAAAAGCTGCGGAACTATTTTCACCATAGCATTCTTACCAGCTTTATCAATGCTGGGATTATCAAGGCATATAACAACATCACAGTTGAGTTTTTTTATAAGTTCAATATGCTGTTCTGATAATGCAACACCCATTAAAGCTGTAACATTCTTCATTCCCATTTCATAGGCAGATATAACATCAAAATATCCCTCTACAATTACCAGCTCATTATTTTTTGCAAAAGTTTTTGCTTGATGATAATTGAAAAGTATTTTGCTTTTATGGAATATCTCATTTTCGCTTGTATTCAGGTATTTTGGCTTTCTATCATCCAGAACTCTTCCGCCGAAGCCAACTACTCTTCCATATTCGTCACATATTGGTACAAGTACACGATTTCTAAAAGTATTTTTTACCTCACCTGTATTCGTATCAATTTTCAATAATCCATCATCAATGAGCTGCTCTGTAGAACATCTTTTCTCATTTGTTAGATAGCGAATCATTCGATTGTTATATTCAACACCTATATTAAAGTTTCTGATTGTTGCTTCTGACAAATTCCTTGATTTTAAATATTCCCTACTCTGTGCTGCAAATGTATCATTTGATAGTAAAGAAGTTTTCGCTGCATTTGCTGCATCTTGTATTATATTTTTCAGTCTTGTACTTCTTGCCTCTTCTCTACTTATCTTTTTTTCACCCAGACTAAAGTATTCTCTGAATGATAATACTTCGATATTCAACCCCTGAATATCTATCGCCTTTTGGATTCTATCATAAAGACCTAATGTTCTACCATTGTTTTTAGCTTCGTAATCTTTAATGAAATTGATTGTGTACCAAGTTTGATTATCAACAAAGCAATGCACATACTTATCATTTCTTTCGGCAGACATAGACGGTTTTGAATCCTGATGAAAAGGACACAAACATTGTCTGCTATTATTAAATGATATTCCATAATAATTAAGTACCTGAGTAATAGAAGACTGTTGATCCACTTCTTGTGCTTTACTTCTTAGGTAGTCTGCATATTCTCTTTTTTTATGCTCATATTCCATTTGTCTTGTTTCTTGACTTGCCATAACATCAACCCTTTCATAAATATAAAAAAAGAAGCCACTTAATGTTTATTTTGGCTTCATTTACTTTTTTTCTAAATACTATATTAACTAATTACCATTACAATGTCAAGTAAAAAAAGGACAAGCATATTTCAGCTTGTCATAGTTTTTATATTTTGGCAAAATTGCCAACTGTTAATTTATATCTTCTTTAGTAACTTCATCATTTGTTAGATTCCGTGACAATACATCATTTATTTCATCTTTTGACATCTCAGAAATATTCTTACTGTCTTCTGGAGTATCTAACAATCTTACAACATTTTCAAAATTATCTTGATTGTTAAGGCGTTCATATATGTAATATAAATCGCTAATATCCTTTATATAACTTAATTTTGGTAATAATTCCTGTATTCTTTTGTTTTCAATTTCTATTTCTTCATTTTGTATTTGAATTTGAATAAAATCCTTATATTTTTCCTCTAACAAAGAAAAATCACAACACCTATTTGCAACTTTTGTTGGTAGTTCCTGATTTATTCTTTTATTATATAGTGTTTGGGCTTTTTCCCTTAATGCTTGACCGTATCTATTAAGCCACCTTAATTGATCTTTCAATAATTCTTTATATTGTTTTTCTGTAGTAGTCAGACTTATTGCATTAGTATCTACATAAGTATATTCTTTTTCAGGAATCGGAATCATATTATTAAAATTTATTGCCCCTAATTTACCACCATCTATTTTATAAAAGTCAATATTATTTTTCATTTTTAAATGTTTTTGTTTTGGAGAAGACAATGGTGCAAAATATTTTATGTCTTCTATTTCAAACAATACTCCAACAAAAGGTCTTAGTTCTTTTTCATTTGCATTATAACTAACTCTATAATCATACTGTCTTAAATAATCGCAATATCTACTATTTACTGTTACTAAATTATATGTATGTGGCATATCAATTACTCCTTCTATAAAATAATAAAGAGGACAATCTATCAAATAGAAAGTCCTCATCTTTTTCGACTCCCTCTTAATGGTGGGGAACACCGCTTTTTCGACTCCCTCTTAATGGTGGGGAACACCGCTTTTTCAGGTAGCATTAACCACCTCTTATTAGTATATTCATTGTAGCATAAAATATTTATTTTTTCAAGTATTTTAAAAAATATTTTTGTATTATAAACTTTACTTTGTCACTACTGATTTAACTTTAGACCAAGAAGAATATACTTTTTTATTATTTGTAATTTTATATGTACGGATTCTTACATAATATTTTTTCTTTGATTTTAGTTTTTTTATTGTTGCTGTAGTTGTTTTTTGTTTTTTCACAACAACAGTTTTGGCATTTTTCTTAAGCTTCTTATCTGTTGCTACCTGAATCTGATAGCCCTTTATACCACTTACCTTTTTCCAATTTACAACAATAGCTTTTTTGCTCTTTTTCAGCTTTTTTATTGAAGTATTTTTCGGTTTAGTATTAGCAACTTTTTTATAAGAAGTTTTCTCTATGCTTTCATAAGTTCTTTGCTCTTTTGTAATAGAAGGCTTAGTGGTTGCTGCTGTAGTAATATTGTTTTTTGAAGAAGTTTGTGGTTCTTCCAACTTTTTTGTGTAATCGGTTATATACGAATAATGACAATTATTACATTCATATATTGTATAGCCCTCGTTTACAGATGTTGCAGGAATTACAGTTTTATTAAAATAATGCTCTGTTTTATCAACATTTTCATTTCTTGTTGCTCCGCAGCTCATACAAGTGTATGTTTTTATTCCTGTAGTCGTACAAGTCGGTGCAGTTGTTATTTTCCCTGCATCCCAAGTATGTGTATGAACTGTTGTTTCAGATGCACTTGTATTTGATGTATCAGTTAAGGATACTTTGGTACTTTCATCATCTTTTTTGGATGTTGTTTCCGTACTGTTACTCTCTATTGTTGTAGTAACCCTTTGAGGAAAAACATAATCACAATATCTACAAACATAGTCTGAGCCATTATTTATTTTAATACACTCCTGATTCATAGTTTTATATCCACATCTCGAGCAATGCTGATAGTGTGTACCATCACCATTCGATATATATTCGTAAATATGACCGATAGCATATTCTGTAATATATTGATATGAATATCCACAATATTTACAAGTGTATTTTGTATAGCCATCTTCTGTACAAGTTGCCTGATTCGTTTCACAATCATAATCGTGTTCGATTTTATCAACATTTTCATTTTTTGTTGCTCCGCAGCTCATACAAGTGTATGTTTTTATTCCTGTAGTTGTACAAGTCGGTGCAGTTGTTATTTTCCCTGCATCCCAAATATGTGTATGTATTGTTGTATCATTTTCTGAGATTTCAATATTTTCATAATTGGTTTTACAATACGCACACACATAATATTCTCCATTGTACTGTAATGAACAATTTTCTGTATATTTAATTCCACAATTATTAGTGCATATTACTGTATGTGTTTTATCACCATTAGATGTGTAAGAATATTTATGCCCTATTGCTGATTGATAGTCACTTTTGTATGTATCATTACAACGAGAGCATACATATTTTGTATAGCCACTTTGAGTACAAGTAGGTTTTATAACTATTTTATTGTAGTTATGTCCAAGAGCTGGTATAGTTGATGTCTTTGTTGCTTTGCAACTCCTACAAGTATAAGTTTTTACGCCTGTAGATGTGCAAGTCGCTTGTTTAGTAATTTTTCCTGAATTCCAATTGTGTGTATGGATAGTTGTCGTTGTGATGTCCCTATATTTAAAATTTCCTGTCCACTTTCCACAATAACTACAAGACCAACATTCATATCCATAAGGACAATTTTTGTAATATTCTTCATTACTTATTTCATCATTAACCCATTTGTTGTTCCATTCTTCGCAATAATTTTCATAATAAGTTTTAAATTCATTTTTGCTTGCAACCCATATCCCAGCATCTCCACAACTTGTACTATGATTATTATTATTTGTACAATATTTTTGAGTTGTAGTAGTAGCCGCACTAATAGGTGTTACTGATGTTGCTGTAATAAATATACTTACTATTATAGATAATATTATTTGATATATTTTCCTCATAAATATCACCTCTTAAAATCAAAACAAGGAAGAGCTTTATTAACCCTTCCTTGTTTCCTGTTTAGGGCTAATTACCCTTTATATTTCTTTTTAATGATAATCATTATCGCAATAAATACTACTGCAATAGCAGCCATTGTTAAGTACATAAGTACAGATTTTGAGTCACCAGTGAACACAGATGGAAGTAACGAGTTTTGATATACAATAGAATAGATTTCATTTTCTTCTGTAAGCTCTTTTCCATTTGCAAAAACACCTTTATCATTTATTTCGATTTTAACAACCTCATTAGATAACATATATCCCTTTGGTGCTTTTGTTTCCTTAATGTAATAAGTACCGTATCTTAAATCGCTGAATAAAGCAGTACCATCATCTGTATTGGCGTTTACAGTTATGATTTCGTTCTTGCACTCTGGATCAGAATATAAAGTAAATTCAAACTTCCTACTAATGATATTTTCACCAGTTACGCTATCAACTTTATTAACTAATACAGATGATAAAATAGGTGAATCATTCATTACAACTTTTTGAATAGCTTTATCACTTGTAACAACAAAAACAATTGAGTTTGCTATTTCATAACCATATGGTGCAGTCTTTTCTGTGAGAGTATATTTATGACCTTCTACAAGTCCGTTTGCGTAATGAGCCGTATCTGTTGATGTCCAACTATCAATTACATTACCGCTTTCGTCAGTAATAGTAAGCTCTGCTCCAACTACTTCCTTTTCTCCAGTAATGTCAGTCTTGCTTATCTGAACTTGCTTATCAACCATTGTTACATTGATAACTACGCCATCACCTGAAATGTAAATATGATGTTGTGTAGCATCTACTGCATATCCTGCTGGCGCTGCAATTTCTTTTACAACCCATTCACCGTAAGGTATATTGTTGAATGAAAATGCTCCATCCTTGTCAGTTTTTGTTGTAACAATAGCAGTTTTTTCAGTAAATTCTGTAGTATCTATTTTAAAAATACCAATAGTTGCACCTTCGAGCTTATCATTGTCTTTATTTGTCTTAACACCTTCAACTTTGCCTCGTTTTAGTGTATTTTCGATTTTTTCATTACCATTAACATCTATTGCAATGACTTTTGTGTTCTGTCCTGCGTAATCGGTGTTAAATTGATAATGCTTATTTGATAAAATATAATGTTCATCAGTTGCAATTTCTTTAGCATACCACTTATAACCAATTGGCAAATCACAATCAAATGTAAGTTTACCATTTTCATCACAATTAGCAAATGTGACTAAAGAATCTTTTGGAATACTTGTTCCATCAGCAGCCTTTACACCCTCATCTGCAAAAATACCAAATTGTACAGATGTAATTTCTTTATTATTACCAATTCCATATGTTTCATCTTGTTCCATTGCTTTATTCAATGATACTGAAACCTTCTGGCGTTCGTTATAAACTGAAAGAGCTGTACTTGTTACCTTAATATTCTGTCCTGCATAAGTAAGTTCAACATTGTGCTTATCCTTATTAAGGACGAATTTAAGAGGAGCTGTTTTTTCAACAATAGTATATTTGCCAAGATATAATTCTTTCGATTTTGCTATACCTTTATCGCCTGTAGTTATTGTATCCACAAGCTCGCCATTTTCTGCTCTAACTGTACCATCTGGTGTTGTGATGTCTTCGGCAGCATAAATTTCATATACAGCATCTTTTAAATTGCCATTTTCATAAATAGGCATATAAGTATTAAAGTTTAACTTTTCATTTGTTGATGAATTAACAGATGAGAATACTTCGCCTGTTTTGGTAATTTCGATTATACCTTTTTGTGCTATATCCTTAGCCTTAACTTTAACAACTGTTACACCTGTATCCGTTGAAGAGCTTTCCTGATTTATGCTAAATGCTATAGGAGTGCTATCAAGTACATATCCATAAGGTGCTTGTACCTCTACAAGTTTATAATCACCATATTCTAACTTTTCTGGAGTAATTAAATATCCTTCTGAATTAGTATAAAATGTATGAATAGTAGTAACTTGTGGATATGTATATTTCATTGAAATTCTATGACCGTCTGCATCATAAATTTCAAAAGCTGCACCAGCGTATGGAATCTGTTTGTTTGTTTCCTTGTCGAGTTTTACAACTTTTAAATAAGAACTGAAATTAGCATTGTTGATTAAGAATTTATAAGTAACATTATCTGATTGAATAAAAACATCAAAATCAGTAATTTTCTCTCTACCATCCCAGCCCTTAGTCTGATGCACCGTATAAACACCATACGGCAAGAGTTTTGAAGATGCAAAACCATCTTCATCACAAATAATTGTATCTCTTTCGTCTGGATCAGCATTTACAAAAGAACCTGATGATTTTAAGTAAAGTTGAAATTCTGCTCCCTTTTCTGGTGTTTCGATTTTCGTACTACCATCATCTGTGTGCTTAATGATAGAAACTTTACCCTTTTTTACTTGTTCCTTTACAGTGTTTGAAGTCCAGTTATATTCGACTGTATAAAGCTGTGGATCTGCTCCTACTTGATAAACTGTTTCATCAAGTAGATAGCCTTCTGATGGTTGGATTTCTTTAAGATTCCAATTTGTGTCACAAACAAAATAGTCAGTAGTAAATGTGCCATCATTTTGTGTTGTATATTGAGCTACAAGTGTATCACCGTGATATAAGCCATAAATTGCTCCACCAAGTTTTGCATCACCCTGAGGATGTGTTTTCTCAATATCTTGTTTATTTACACTTACTCTAAATTTCTTTAAAACATTTGAAAATGTTACTGTTGCTGTTTTGTTTCCACCTTCAACTGTTACTGTTTGCGAATTTTGTGGTACATATTTATTTATGCTCTCTTCCGTTACAGTATATGTACCGGGATTGATGCCTTCAATTTTCCATTCCCCATTACTGTCTGTTGCAATTGTTCTATTAAAACCATTTGCTCCCGTAACAGTAAAATTGATTCCACCTACTTGACCATCTTCTGATGTTTTCTTTAGTTGAAGATTCCCGATAAGTTGAATATTGCCATCAAGTGCCATTGATACTGGGTCATAGTAGTTGGAATAGATGAGCTTTTGGTAATTTGCTGAACCGTATGGATAATATAAAATTGCATCTTCATCATCACCAGTTCCATTTTTATAGTAATTATTTACTGGTAATTTAAAGGATGTATTTGTACAAGTTTTATCAACAGAAATTGTTAGTTCATTTTTATTTTTTGAATGAACAATATGAACTTTTCCATTGCAAGTAGAATAATCAAAAGCTGGATACTCATTTAGCACTTTGTTTGTATCAGATAATACTTTACTTTCTCCTGCCTTTATAGTTCCAACATTACTTCCATCAAACGAAGGCTTAACATTTAATGCATTCATTTTTTCTTCTGCTTTTTTGCACCAAGCCTTATATCCAGTATCAGAAAAAGTCCAAGATGTTGAGCTTCCCATTATTTCCCATACTTTTTTTTGGCAATATGCCATATCCAAGTCATTTATACTATTACCGTGTTCTGACATATAACCAGCATATACCCATTTAGCAGCTGTTTGAGCCTTTTCAGACATCATCTTTCTTGTTCCATAGGCATACGAACTTGAAGGAGATGTTGTACCATGTTCAATACAGAATAAAGGAAAAGTATTACCATCTGCATTTTTTCCTTTGTGTATCTCGTGTCCATACGCTGTCCATTTTGATACAGTAATTTCTTTTGAATTCTCTTTTGTTATTTCCGCCGCATTAGTAATAATCGGCATACTACATATTATCATTATAAATGATAACAAAATAGTAAAAACTTTTTTGATTTTGATTTTTGTCGAATTAAGCATTTTTAATTTCCTTTCTATGTTTATTTTTTATTTAGTTGTATTTTTCTCCCTTCTACATACAAAAAAAGAAGCAGGTTTTTTCCTAACTTCTTTTCTGTTTTCTTCAAATACTATATTAACTATTTCAAACAATTATGTCAAGTATTTTTTATCTGTACTTATAATTTCCTGTCCATTTACCACAATAACTACAAGACCAACATTCATATCCATAAGGACAATTTTTGTAATATT
>OGFF01002502.1_pt1 | contig 15745 bp, 17 predicted proteins | sample 1570751 | NCBI WGS metagenome assembly OGFF01 (sample SAMEA2581951, study PRJEB24529) | metagenome | biome: Human gut stool | place: China | collected 2011 | reverse complement strand
TCGTCTGATTCATTTATTAATTCATTTTCGTAATCATTATAGTATATATCATTAATTAAGATAGTTGGATTATCTAGTGAAGAATCAATTCCTACTCTAACATACTGCGCCGCGCTTAATGCTGTACTTTTTGATAAATCTTTAACAAAAGGTTCTTCGTTATTTGTATTTACAAGCCTATCGATATAATCTTTGTTCTCGTCGTAAAAATATAAATATTTACAACTTTTAACCTTAATTGTGTCTTGACCAGTTATGCTAATAAACCATGTCGTGTCAACTGACTCATCATATGTTTGTTGTGAATTATCACCTAATCTAACATTCTCTTGAGTCATACGGAATTTACTTCGAACGAAAGTTGTTTTGCACGGCGTAACTTGATTATCAACGATATTATTGGTTAATATAGTATCTTCACCAACAACCGCAACACTTCCGCCGGTCATCGTTTCTTTCACTTCTTGCGATAACATTGCGTTAGTGATTACACCACCCTCACCACGATTTATTTTGTTAGACAATTGTGCATTAGTTTGAGCTTGAATTTCATCCGATTTATCTAGACGATCATTTAATGTATTATGAGTTCCACGAGCCATTTTAACTTCCATATTGGCATTGTCGTGATTAACTGATGCGTCATCATAGCATTTCTTTATCCCTCCGATTATAGCGTCGGTAATGTCAGCCCCATATCGTCCGTTTTTAATTTTATCTAGGAATTTTTGTACGCTCATAGAAACACCTCTTTCTTATAGTTGTAATCCAGTAATATGGATATTCACGCCTTGCCCTGAACCCTTTATGGACTTCACTAATATCGGCGTGTTTATAATGGTTGTTCCATTTAATAATTCAAAATCAAAAGCAACCCCATCAAATAATAGAGTTGCTTTTTTAACATCTGAATTTGTAGGATGAAGTAAGATTGTTTTGACAATCGCCCCTTTTGAATTGCTGTAAATAGTTTCTATACTAGAACTCATTGTTAATGCATTTATTGTCACATATTCTTCCATCATTAAACCTCCATCGATACATATTTTTTCAATTTATCTATTCGTAGTTTTTGCGTTTCAATATCAGACACAACACTAACCATTAATTCCGATAAATCGCTCAAAGTTTTTGTGTTATTCGATACTGTTTCGATGAGGGATTGCATATTTATCGTCAGTTCTAAAAGACTGTCAGCTGTTTGTTGTTGATTTTTCGAGATTTCTTCTACAACGACAACAGTATTATTTGCTATTTGATTAACATCGCTAACAACACCAACAACTCCTGCCAAACCTGTTTGTAACGTTTCTACTTTAGTCTTCGTTTTGTTCTGAACGACGATTTCATCTGAAATTCCTTTAATTATTTGTCCTAGCTGAATATATGAGTCGGTAGGGTCGATTAGATTTATCTCCATTTTTTTTAATAAAAAAGACTTTATTATTGAGTGAGGTTTGCTAATCACTTTAACCCAATCATACATACGGAACGCTTGGATATTATGGTTGATCAAGCTTAAATCGACTGCTTTCATCTCGATAGTTAATGATTCTTCTATGGTTGATTGCAAATACTCTTCGCCCTTTGTTTTTAAATTACTGGCTAGTGTTACATCACTAAACTCGACAACCGCTTCTCTTCTTCCGTAAAGTGCAATTGCCTCATGGTTCTCCAAATAATCTTTTCCGTCGTTAACACTTTTAATCGTCAATGCATTCCCGTCTTCATCTTGCGCTCCAATTGGAATAACAACCGAGTATACATCAGCAGCAGTAGCCACTTGTGTTAAATCTAGGAGATTTTCTCCAAACTCAATCGTTTGAGCGTTCACTCCATCAAAGTCTTTAAGATAGTCAATTATTTTTTTGTCTCCAACGTATCGAACTCTAAAATAGCCACCTAAACGATCAATTAGTCTATCATTTAATATTTCAAGGGTAGTCACATATTTTTCATTCATACGATAGAGATTTCCAGTGACTGTTACATCGCCCACTTCAAATCTTTTTGTTTCATCAACGCCTTCATTATGTCGATTAACAATTTCCTTTAAGAAATCTTCTGGAGTTATGTCGTGGAATTCAAAAGGACGTTGGATTGAGTCTCTAAAGTAGCTCAACACGCCCTCTGCTTCTGCTTCTCCAATATTGTTGAAATCTTTATCTAACTCAGGAATACGCCCCTCAAATAATTTTTCATATTCGTTAGTATTCTTGATAGCAAACACGCTAATGATTGATTTTAGTTTTTTAATATCATTAAAACATGGATGCGTGGGCAATATTTCAAATCCAAACCTATCGACTTTATTACTCTCAAAATATAATTTTGCCGAAACTAATCGTCGGTCTTCTTCACGCAAATCATGGAGGATTTCATCATCTAACCTTACTTGATACATTACAAGCTACCTCCTCTGAATTCTATTGTGACTTTGCCATTTCCACTAAATATCATCTCATTAACTCCATCTATTATTTCAATATCTAGGTTTTTTGATCTTCCTTTTGGAAGTAGTGTTTTTTGATTATTAAAAGTGACATACATTGAGTTCGTGCATTCAAAAATCGGAATCACCTTTTTAGGCGAACCAATTACCTCTACTTTTGTATCGCCCGAGACTACAATATCTTTGTACTCTCTGATTACTCCTGTTTTTAAATCAAAACTATCCCATAACCACTTATCAGTACTAGATACAACTTCTAATTTGTAAGGTTCAACCTCACCGGTGAGTTCGATTTGACAGTCTGCGATATTGCTTTTCTTAGTGTCAATCATTACTCTTCCCACATAGTAATAATATTTATCTGTTGAGATGAAGATTTTTGTTCTTTTCCCATGTAAGAAATTTGCTATCTCGCTAATTTTTCTTTTCCAATCGAAGTAATCTCCACGATAATCGAAAGATAACGAGATGGTTCTGTTATTGAACTTCACTTCACCAGTCAGCGCTTCTGTTAAATCGATTTTCCCATCCCCTCCAGGAATGTCAACAAGGTAAGTCTTTGCTGAAGGGAATGAGATTTGAATATCGTAGCATTTAAGTTGCCAGTCCTCTAAAGTTTTTTTGGAAACTCCTGTCTTTTCATTAACTAGCTCAATTTCTAACAAATTATCCACCTCGTTTCTTTCTATCTGAAATTTTATTTAATTCTCTATCCATGTGTGTAGCAGTTGCTTTAGCCATTTGACGTCCATCTACGTTAAATGTCGCCTCCACTACGATTGTACGTTCATCATCTGATGTCTCACCATTGTTGACACTATGAGTTGAATTATATTTTGTCGCGCCAGTTGGAATGTAGTTGCTTTGTTCATATTCAACAGTAGCTTTCATCTTGGCAGTTAAATCCGTCAATGATGTTTGCATATCTTGTTTGACGTTATCTGTTTCTTGTTCAAAACCAACTCCAACACCTTCAGCCATGTACTTTCCGACTTCATCTCTGAATACACGTGAAGGCGAATGAATTCCTAATACTTTTTTTGCACTATTTAGGATTCCACTAAAAAATCCTGAAATTTTATTCGCAATCCAATCCTTCATTGCGTTGATTCCATTCCAAACACCCTCAACAATATTCTTACCGATAGTCTTAGCGGTTGTTGCAACACTACTGACCATACCTTTGATTCCACTGCTTAATTTAGTCATTAAATCCTTACCAACTTGAGCGACATTAGTGTTAGCAATAGTATTTTTGATTGTATCAGCAATATTGCCGGCCCTTGATTTTATACTACCTACCATATTTTTAATTCCATTGCCTAAATTGGTCATTAAATTTCCACCTAATTTAAGCAAATTGATGTGGGATATAGTGTTCCATATCGCATTGACAATTTCGCCAGCATTAGCGATTATGACTGGGATATTATCAATAATCCCTTTCCCTAACTTGACGATTAGTTCCATCCCTGCTTGAACTATTTTGAATAAATTTCTATCGAATGCCTCCCAAAACTTATTGATGATTTCAGGAACTTTTTCGATAAGTGTAGGCAAGGCTGTGATAAGACCATCAACTAAGGCGAATATCAACTCGATTCCGGCATCAACAAGCGTATCTAGATTATCTATCAATGTTTCAGCTAGTGTGATGATTGCGTCGATAGCAACTGGTACAAGTGTTGGAAGTGTCTGAGCTAATCCTTTGGCTAACTCAACAATGATATCTATCCCCATTTGTAGGATTTGAGGTAGCATTTGCAGAATTCCGTGAATTAGACTTTCTGCTATTTGAATTGCAGATTGAACGATCGTCGGTAAATTTTGTTGAATTGAACTAATAAATGATTGAATTAACTGGATGGCTGTATCAACGACTTGCGGTGCATATTCTGCAATCTTAACCATGAAGTCTGATAAGATTTTACCGGCCTCGTCAATCAATCCATCAAAACCGTTGTTCTCGAAAGCTTCCGATAAACGCCCTACACTATCGATGGCACTTTCAACTGCACCTTTAAGACCTACGTCTAAGGATTCATAAATTTGAATCCCTAACCCTTCAAGTGAGCTGCCAAGAATAGTTAACTTCCCTTTAAGATTGTCATTCATGGTTTCTGCCATGTTAGACGCAGCGCCTTCGGCACTGTCAATATATCCGCTTAATTCATTAAATCTATCGCCACTATTTGCTAGTAATGCATTGACTGATCGTAAATCTGTTTTATTGAACAACTCATTTAAAACTTGAGTTTGTTCTTCTTGTGTCATGCTAGACAAAATATCATTTAAATCATTAAATGTGTCATTTAGAGGTCGCATATTGCCTTCAGCATCGAAAGCCTCTAAACCTAATTCTTTCATTTTTTTAGCTGCCGTATCTGTTGGTGCACTTAAAGATAAGATGATATTTCGTAAAGCCGTTCCACCTTCTGAGCCTTTTATCGAGTTATCAGCAAGAATACCTAAGACAGCATTTAACTCCGTTGTTCCACCAGCTAATGCTTTAGCAGTCCCACCAACCGTTAGGATTGCTTCCCCTAATTGAGCTACACTTGTATTAGATTTTTGGGATGTCTTTGCAAGTTTATCTGTAAAACCTTCTAAATCACCCATTTCTAAACCAAGTGCAGACATACTATCGGTCACTAAGTCTGATGCGTAGGCTAATTCAAGACCACCTGCAGCAGCTAAGTTTAATACAGTTGGGAGCGCACTAGCCGCATCTTCCGCTTTGTATCCTGCGAGCGCTAAATAATTAAGCGCCTCCGCACTTTGACTAGCACTGAATTGTGTTGTGGCTCCAGCATCCTTTGCAGCTTTTTCTAATAATTCGAACGCTTCTGAACCGTTTGCTATTTCATCGACCGTAATCCCCATTGTTGCAGCAACCTGTGACATGGACGATTCAAATCCCATCCCAACTTTAACCGCAACTCCGCCGACACCGACAAGCGCTGTGCTAACCGCTCCAACTGCAGCCGTAACGGCTCCCAATCCCTTACTAGCAACAGAACCTAATTTACCTATTTTACTCTCTATCCCACTAGAGTCCAAATCCGTATCGATTACAACCGTACCATCAGCCATACTTTCACCACCTTAGGTTAAAAGTAGGCATTGGCTCACTACTCTACGGTGTGGCTCTAAGCTCTATCTTTTTGAATATTAATTTTTACGATGTCTTTGCATCTCTCACACTTTATTTCGCCCTTCACATGCTCAGCTTTCAACAGCAATTTATTGCATTTAGGGCATCTAATTTCTTTCATAAATCACCTCTAGGGTATAAAAAAAAGCACTCTAGGGAGTGCCAATTATTTATTTTTGTAATTTCGGAGCTCTTTGTACTCCTTTGCTGATCGCATCATGGATATACCATGATTTTGTTTCGTTAGTTTTACTAAGCGGTGCAACTCCAATAGATAGGCTGTATTCATCGTATACGCCTCCTAGATAGTCTTTGGAACCGCCTTTTATTAAGTTATCATACATTTGAGCAACTGAGTTGAAACGTCTCAAAAGTGTGTCTGCAAAATCTAATGCTACCTCATCTGAAGTTGAGTCATCTAAAGCCGCAGTAAAGGTGATTTGTTTCTTATCCTCATTCACTTCAATAAAGACATCTTTAACAAAGCTAAAATATTCTGGATTTGTCACTTCCTTTTTTGTTTCGTCAATGACAAGCGACCAATCGACGTTAATTTCTGCTTTTTCTTCAGCTTCTTCTATAACATCACCTGTTTGATTGTCTTTTTCTTGAGAAATGTCTTCTGCATGAGGCTCTTGACTAGATTCTTCAACTGAACATCCGCTAACACCTAATAAAAATAAACTAATCATCGTGATGAAAAATATTTTAACTCCCATTTTAATCCTCCCATAACATCATCTTGAGACGATATTAACACACATGGGGATAATTTACAATAACTCAGAGATATCTCCGTTACTTAATAACGCTTCGGTTAATTTGTCAAGTTGGTGTTGATCTTTTTTATTGATTGGAAGTTTATAAATATCTTTCATTTTTTGATAATAAGCTTTTTGTTCTTTATCTTTTATCTTGGATAAATCAGTTGCTCTATATCGCATAATCTTAACAAACTCTTGTGTTTCATTTAGAGATTTGAATAGCGCTCTGAATTGCCACCAGTGCAAATATTCAATTTCTTGTAGATTAATGGAATATTGATTCAGAAATGCTGAAAAAATATAGGAGTCATCATGTTCAAATGAGTAAATGCGTTCATTTTGCCCTCTTTTACTGCTATTTATTTCTGATGTTTCGGATTTACCGCATTTATAGAACGATAGCAACTCATTGATTGCTCCTTCTAGGTTATGTGGGCACTCTTCATAGAATAATTCTAGGGAACGAGTAAGTCTTTCCTCATCTTCTATTTCCTCATCAAACATTAGCATTTCGAATTGAATCATGGCACGAAAGTCAGAATTAATCTGATACTTTCGCCCGTCAATTTCAACTGAATTAGGAAGTTTATTTGTTAATAGATTCATTTATGGTTTTGAGCACGTCGTTGAGCACGACTTTGTTTGATTTCTGTCACTTTTGGTGTTGCAGGATTGTTGAGACGTTTTAACAACTCATTCACTTTATCGTTGCCACCATTAGAATACTCAATAACCTCTGTGTATGCCTCTAAGCACTCTAACATATCCATTCGCCCTTCAAATACCTTGTCAGCAATTCCTTCTCCAAAGACATCATCAAAAAAATCGTAGACAATATCGCAGAAAAATTTAATCTTATCAGTTAATTCAGAGACATTATCAATTTTAGTTTTTTCAGATAATACTTTCTTATTCGCTTCTTCAAACGCTTCCGCTTGTGTTGCTTCAAAAATATTTAATTCTAATTCAATTCCATTGATAACTAACATTTAATCTCTCCTATTCTGCCCCTGAAGCAGTGAATGTTTTTGTTTGGGTGTTAAATTTACCTTCAACAATATCCCCTGAACCTACGAAGTTCCCACTAGCAACCATATCTCCATCGCTAGATTCAAAACTTGAAACTTCAATAGCTACATGAATTTTTCGTGCATAAAACGTATTAGCTTCACCAACGGTTTTGTCTAAATCGACGATGATATAATCACTTTCTGCCTCCGATCCAGTTAATTGCTTTTCACCGATACCGCAAATAAAATCTACAACTTTATCTGAGCGAATCATATCGGTTTTAAACGGCGCACTCCAATCATATCCTGTGATAGTTGTTGTGCTACTTTTTTGATTGATATATCGTTTTTTTGAAGTTTGAGCTGATGGATTTTCATTTAAATCTGTGAACCCAACTCCGCATAATTCATAGGCTTCTTCTACGTGTAAATAGTTCGCAATAGAACGTCGTTGTTTAATTGACATCTTTATGCCTCCTTAAAATAAGTTAATCGTAATTGTATTTGATATCGTGCACGGTCTTCATCCGTTTGAAACGCATATCCAGTTGATGTGCACTCGATTTTTCTCGCTTGTAAGTTACTACCTAACACAGGAAACTCACTTGCTTTATTCTTTTCCTCAATCCAATCTGCAAAATGCTCATAGAATCCACTATTCTCAATGTTTTGCAACACTTCTTGACCGTAGCTCTCTCTGCTGGCAAAAATGAATTCAAATTGCCGCACACTGCTCCCGTCTACGTATCTTTTAATGATCGGATTGGTTGGCACTTCTTCGATTGAATAGGACGCAATCTCATCATCTAGGTAATCTACGTTAATTCCTTTAGCAAATTCATCTAAATGAGGGCACTCTAGCATGAATTTTCGAATTGAATTAATAATCATCTACGTTTACCTCCAACATAATTTGCTACTGATTTAACTACATCTCGTCCTTTATCGGACCACATACGAGGAATCCATTGTTTACCCCTTAGTCCTCCACGACTTGTTCCTTGATTTCCATACCCTTTATTCTCATAATATTGTTTTTTCGCATATGGAGCTTTGTAGTGAATTTTATCATCATAAACTTGAACTTGAATATTCTTTAATCCACCTTGTCTGTACGGAACATATGGATCAGCTACTCGCCTTACTTCACTTGTAAAGAATTTTTGAGCTTTTCCATTTCTGTTAAGCTTACGTTTTAGCAAAATTTTATCAGTTGGGTCTATGTTAATTCTCACCTTTGCCATTATTGAGCACCTACATGATAATGCGCCATTAACGGACTCGATACCTTATCCCATGTAATAACACTCATAATTGTTAATACATCATCATAATTTTGTTCTAAATCTTTGAGTGAGTGACCTTTCTCTCCCGTCACTTGAAAATTAATAATATCTTTAACCACTTTATCTTTCGACTGAAATGTAAAATATTTATTAACAATATTCGGGTTCAGTTTAGCGTATTTTTTAGGACTAACGTACGTCTTGTAATTATAATCTGCGGTTAACGGGATATAGATGTTCGCATAATCTGCATTTTTCAATCCTTTGTCACCAATTTCTATTTTTTGAGCACCTTGCCAATTAACACCCCGAATAACCGTGCGATGATATTCGGTCATTCCAGTTTCTCGATTGTAGTAAGCATTATACAGTGTTAAATCTGCATTAGTAATCATTTAACCACCTCGATACAATAAACCAGTGTAAGCCAGATATTTTTTAGCTGCTCGATAATATAATGATTCAATTTCGACATTATCTGCCTGTTGATATGACACTTGATAATCTCCAACAGATTCACTTATTTTTAATTGGAGCGGAACCATTCCTGTTCCATCAGTAATTCGATACATATATTCTATAACAGCGCAAGTCGCCATTTTTACTTCGTCAGGAATTTTTTCGAGATTTTTCGTGCGATTGATGGTGATATAATCGATGAACACACTAGCATCACGATTGAATGAATCATAAACCTCAAAAGGAACTAACGTCCCTTTGAAGTTGTTTTCGTAAAATTTGTAATCGGCATACATATTTGATTACCCTCGTGAAATAATACGAGCGATAGCGATTGCCTTATGGTTGATGAATTTGTTGTTCGTTGGATCTTTGATTAATGACCAGTTAGTTCCTGTTTCTAATTCAGCATCAGTTGGTGAGTTTGTAGATGGTGTTCCTGTAAATGAGATACCTTTTGGCGCAAACACTTTACGTTGACGTGTATATAACGTATCAACCCCACCATTTGTTTTAGGGTCACGATGCATTTCGTATGGCACTTTAGCTCCTACGTTGCAGTATTGAATTGCTCCCGTACCTAATACATATGTTGTATATGCTGTGTAATCTCCATCATCTGATTTTTCTTCAGTTGGCATCGAATCGTCGATAACTACTAACTTACCATTCCATGTTGCAACTCCTAATTCACGTTGAACACCTTGTGAATCGGTATATTTTAAGTATTCCAATAAATTTAAGTTCTCTAATGTCGTTGCTACTTCTGAATGCATTAAGACTAATTTGAAGATTTTTTTGTTATCTCCACATGCTTGTTGAACTGCTTTATTAAGAGTTGTAGAAGTAACTGTTTTTTCTCCCTCATAATCAGCACCTGAAATATCTAGTGTGTGTGTATCAACAAACGTTTTATTTCCTGCTGGTGATGACATAGCAAACACACCTTTTAAGATACTTAATAACGTGTCTTGATCTACCCCATCCCAATATTCAGCAACTTGTGCAGCCACATTGTCCATGAAGTCCACACCACCAGTTACATCCTCTGAGAAGTCTTTTTCAGTAAATCCTTTTGCACGACCGATACATACAACTTCTTGAGAATATGTTGTTGTGCTTGATGTCTCAATATTTGTTACTCCATCATAGTTCGTTGGTTTTCCATCTAATAATCCGTAGATTGGGATTGTCCCTTTAACCGCACCTGATTGTGCATTGAACATTGATAATAAATCTGAACGTTGTTCTAATACACCGCATTTAAGTAATTCGTTACGTTTTAAATTAGGAATACGATCTACATATTTTCCAAATACATTAGGGTTGAAAATTTTGTTATCAAAATGTGCCATTAATATTACCTACTTTCTACAATTGAATTCCTGGGTTTGCAGTTAAATACGCCACAGCTTCTGAATAAGTCATTTCATCTAGCGACTTAGCTCCAGGTGTTTTTGACCCTTGCCCTTGCGTCCCTTTAGCAAAGTAAGGAGTTTTATCGTTAACAAACGATGTTGGTTCTGATTCTTGAAGTTTAGTCATGTATTCATCTGCTCCAACGAATACTCCATTTTCATCTACTTCAAAGCCTTGTTTCATGAAATCTGCCATAATTGATGATTTCACACGTTCAGATGTGAATTGAAACTTCGATAAATAACTTTGAGCCTTAAACTCTACTGCTTGTGATTTTAACTGATCATTCAACGCTTGAGTTTCTGTCTCGTACTTCGCTTTCCAATCATTGATTTGTTTATTTAACTCATCAATATTTACATCTTTAAATTTCTCTAACTCGTCATTCGCTTTCTCCATGTCAATGCGATAAGCTTCAGCGAGTTTTTTGTGTTTTTCGATGTCACGCTCATTGATAACTAAGATTTGCTTAGCTACCTCTTCTTCGACACCTAATGCGATTAATTCTTCTTTTTTCATTTCAATACCTCCAACTACGCTTTTTACGAGGTCGCTTCTCGTATTGTCCATGCAGTTTTACGACATGCTGATAGGTCAAATGGGTGTAAAAAAGCCTTAGTTTTTTTCTAAGCCTTTTAGCTTTTATTTCTCTTAGCAGCATGAACCGCCTTTTGAGCTATACTTCTATTGAAATCTAACACTTGATGACGCTCATTCTGTAATGGTAAGTCAGCTGCTTTGCTGAAATCTTTATAGTATTGTTTCTGACGTTGCAACTTGATACTAGCCTTACTGAATTCATTTTTAAGTTCAGAAGCGTTATATCCGATTAATTCACGTTTGGTCTTACGTATAGCCGTTTCGATTTGACGTTGTTTTTGAGTCGCTTGATACAGATTATAAGATTTACCGTTATATTCGATAATCTTCTCGTCAAGCTCCTTGATACGCTCTAAATCTGCATCTGAATAGGCTCTAACCGATACATTTGGAATAAATGGATGGAAAGTATGTCTACAGTTCCAACCACAAATCCCTGCGCCTGTTCCATACCCAGTAGATTCAACAAAGTCAGGATATCTCATATCTTTTCCTTTATAGCAAAAGACTTGTCCCTGCCAGTTTTGATGATCCGGACGAGCTCCTGCATGTGCAGTAGTTTCTACATAACTTATCCCAAGATAATCAATATTTGCCTCTGTCATTTTAGTGGCCATTTGATTACCACCAGTGACCGTTGCTCTACGAACTGCAACATCTACACGATTTGACCAGCCACTTTCGTAGTCAATAAATCTAACACCACTATCACACAAAGACTTTACAGCTCGTTTAACTGCTGTATTATAATCCAATACACCACTAGAGATTTGAAATTGAGCTAAATCTAAAGCGTTGTGATAGACTTTAGCAATCGGTTGATAAGTAATTTTCCCACCAACTGTTGTAGCAAATCCCATTGAGCCTGTGATGTTTCTCAATTCACCTTCAGTCTGCTTTATGGCAGCTTCTAGATATTGCTTCATTAATGGGCTGTTATCAAGTGTTAAAGGCGACATTCCAGCCTTTTTATAAAGCGAGACTTCACGATCCAATGAAGTTAAAGCCGCCTCATTAAATAGCTTTTCTACTTCTTCAATAGCAATACCATTAATTCGTGCGACTTCTTCTTCTATTTTCTTCATGCTAATAGCAATATCATTAGCCATCTCAATCTGCCATTTAGCCATATCAGTGACTTGCCCCGCCTTTTTAAGCCGTCTAGCAATATCTTCAATGATGAAATCCTCTAACTCTTGATATAACGGAACTAAATGCTCTTGAAGTTTTGCTAATTCATCTGGAGTTAACATTACTCTTCAAGTCCGTTATACGGCGACCTAGCCGATTCTTCTAGTTGTGGCATCATCTTTAATGCTTCTTCTTCTGTCACGCCATATTTTTTAGCTAGATAGATTTCTGGACGTAAGATATTTGCTGATACATCTGTTAACATTGAAGCTAATTCCGTTTCTTTATCAACGACAATCGAATCATCCCATTTATATGACGTTTCATAATTGCCATTACAAAGACCGTATAATTGCCCCCAAACCGACATAGCATAAACAAGGTGATCTAATGTTTCCTCAAGTGAGTTTTGAATGTCCTTCACATTTGAATACATTCGCTGCTTACTCGTAACGATTTCTGTTGCCGTTTTAGCGACTTCCATTGGATCAGATATCGTTCCATAAGAAAAGCCTACATTCCACTCAATTCGTTGAAGGATTTTGTTTAATCCATTGAAGTGTGCACTATCACGAATTTCTGGACTGTATTCTGCGAATAATTCTTTTCCATCACCTTGTTGCACATCTAATCCACGATACAAGCGTTGTTGACGTTTTGGAAGTTTTAGATTTCCCTCCTTATCCGGGCGCAAGGCGGTTGGATCAACATGGATAGCTACTTCTTTCGCTTCGTATTCCCAAATGATACGTGAGTACATTTCATCCGCTTGTTTAATTAAATTAATTGTTGATTGATTTCCATAAACCGATACACCTAATGGCGAGGTTTGATCTACGTTATTAGCAAATGGCATTTTAAAATATGCAAATAGAGGTTTATCGATGTTATTAATCGTTACTGGTTCTTCTGATAGTTCTGACCACTCATCGACGCTAGTTAACGATACCTCTCTCCCTAACGATACATCATCATGATTTTGCATGAATGAATTTGTATGTTTCATAAACGCCTTATTTGTAATCGTATAACTTCTATTTTTCCATTCATGAACCTCTAGACGTGTGTAAAGTTTACTTCCTTCTTGTTTCTGCTCCACGAAGACCGCTGATGTAATATCGCCTGTATTGTTGTAAGTAATCGGATAAAAATTATCTGCCTGAACATAATCAACGACAATTTTGTCATCATCTACATAAGGCTTAAATACAATTCCACCTTTTGCAGTAGCAAACTCTGTTTGGTTACGTAATTGCTTTAAGACACGTTTATATTGCTCATTTAAGAAATCGTTATTCGTGACTTCACTTTCTAACTCGACAGTGACTAAGCGAGCCATCTCACGTGCAATAGTGACAGGTAAGCCTAAACTAAAACATAGCGGTTCATCCTGGTTTGCATACTCGCCGTAATTTAGCCATGGACACCTTAACTCATACAATGAAGACCAGTTGCTAATCGCATTAGACATTTCATCACTCACCGCAATCTCCACGTCCATCGCATTACTAATCGTGTTTTTAGGAAACATCTTACTCACCGCCTTTTTAACATAACTAAAAAACTTCTCGAACATGATTTATTGCCCCTTTCTGCGCCATATTGATTCTGTGGCGTATCGGATGGCGTCAATATTGTGGTTATTTGCATCAGGATATCCACTGATGATTTCACCATCTTTATCACGTTCATATTCATAATCTAAAAATTCCTCAACTGTGTGAGGACATCTATTGTTATCGATAATGATTTCATTCAACGATTGTAGCCACTTCATTGAGTAATTAACGGAATCGGGTCCTTTAATCGCCCCACGCGCTAATAAACCGTATGAACGATAATCTTGCACTGATTTAGGCTCTGAACTATCACACGTAATCAAATCATCCGCTGTAACACCCTTCTCATTGACGAGAATTTCATACGTTTCTTGATTTGATTTCTTGTTCGCTCTAGCTTCATCAAAGACATACAATATTTTTCTAGCCGCATCATAATGAACTCGGTTAAATGCCCACGGATCAGGGAACCAACCCCAATCGGCGCCGTTATAGATACGGTCGAACGTTCTAATTTCATTATCTGTAATTTCTCTTATAGTGACGTTATCAAAGACATTTCCACCATTACCGTTAGGCACTCCTAAATACTCATGCTCATATGCCATTGGATTGACTGCTTTCAAATGCTCTGCTTCTTCTATAAAAGCTTCTCCAAGCCAACTTTTAGGGATTTGAGTGTAATCACTGTGAATAACTAGACGATTAGCTTTAGGAACTTCTAAATCTTTGTTGGCCCAATTGTTTTTTGTTTTAGGCGGATTCATCGATTTAAAGATATAAGCTTTATCTCCACCACGAATGACAGACTGTTGAATCGTACGAACAGCTTCTGGACCTTTAAATTGATCTAACTCTTCATACCACAGGATTCCGATATATCCCTTTGTAACTTTAATCCCTTTTAATTTAACTGGATCATCAGCACCACGGAAGAATATCTTTTGACCCGTAGGTTTATAAGTAATCTCCAAAGGAGAATAACTGCATTTAAACTTATCATTCAGACCTAATTTATCGATGGACCACAAAAATTGAGCATAGACTGAATCTCGCAATGTATTAGCAACTTGACGTAATGCAACTGCATGGAGTTCATTATTTTTAGTAATTAACTCGATAATCTTCTCACTTATGAAAGTTGATTTAGTAGAGCCACGACCACCAGTTAGGACATACTCTAAATATTCTTGGTCATCTATTGAGTAATTTAATGAAATAAAAGGTGGCGCAATAACATTCGCTGGCAACGTGAACGGAACCTCTTCAACCGTAACTTCTTCTTTTGGTTTGGATAGTTCTAGCTTCTCACGCTCAATAGCAAGTCGCTCTTTTACATCTGCTGATAGCATTCCCATATTCTTTGCTAAAAAATCTAAGGCACGCATTTTGTCAGCTAATTTAACTGTAATTCCATCTCTACCTTGTGATATTTGAGTGACAATACGCCCATCAAAGTTGGTTGAAGGTTTGATTCTGACTACGTTATAGTTTGTTATCGAACCATCTTCTGATTCACGCTCTTTTAACGAGACATCAATAAAATCATTAATATCAGCAAAAGCGATATCGATATAACTTTGAAGAATATCCTCTGTCGTGAGTAACGATTGAGCTAAACGCTCCTTTTTTAATTCTTTGATAGTTTCTATAATCTTTGGTTTTCTTAGATGTTTACACCCTTCTACCATGGCTGTCTCATATTTGCACCCATAAGCCTTTTGATAAGCCTTTGTCGCATTGAATAACTGCGTATAATATAAACAAAAAAGCCATTGCTTCTCGGTTAAATCAGAACCTGTAGGATTATCTACATTTTCACCATTAACCAATTCAATAGGCTCTTTTTTTATTTTCTTTTCCGTAACCTTTTTATTAGTAACGTTACCTTTTACTTTTCCATTTTCTTTT
>OGFF01002495.1_pt1 | contig 15773 bp, 11 predicted proteins | sample 1570751 | NCBI WGS metagenome assembly OGFF01 (sample SAMEA2581951, study PRJEB24529) | metagenome | biome: Human gut stool | place: China | collected 2011 | reverse complement strand
ACGCAAAAACACCTGAAGAACTATACAACAAAGAAACGCTTGCGTTGGAACAGATTGAGAATGCCACTTTTCATCGGAAAACGCCCACAGTTGCAGAGTATTGTGAAAAGTGGCTGCTGATGCAGTCGGTTCATGTACGAGCTACTACTTTGACGGATTACACCTCAAAGGTCAGGCGGCATATTATAGCGGAATTGGGAGATAAACGGATGGGTGAGGTTAGCCTGGATGATATTCAGCTTGCCCTTGTTCCGGTTTCCAAGAAATCTGCATCGGTTTATAAATCTGTGGTAATCCTTTACAAATCTATCTTTCGCGCAGCGATGGAAAGCAGGATCATTGACCATAACCCGACGATTTATCTCACGACAAAAGGTGGCGGTGTTCCACAAGAGGATCGTCAGGCTTTGACAGATGAACAGGCAGCACGCCTTTTGGATGCTATCCGAGATTTGCCGCCTTATGTCTTTGTCATGATTGGTTTATATGCAGGGCTGCGCCGGGAAGAAATTCTTGCTCTGCAATGGGATTCAGTATATCTGGATACGGATACTCCATATCTGACGGTAAGGCGGGCATGGCACACAGAACACAACAGACCGGTAATCTCAGACGAATTGAAAACCAAGGCTGCGGAGAGAAATATCCCTCTTCCTGTTTGCTTGGCTGAGTGTTTGAAAGCAGCAAAGGAAACATCGACTTCGGAGTATGTGGTTTCAAACCGGGACGGCGAACCGCTGTCCTACACGCAGTTTAAGCGACTTTGGCAGTATATTGTTACGAGGACGGTCAAGGAGCGGAGCTATTATCGGTATGAAGATGGAAAAAGAGTAAAGCATACTGTCACACCTGTCTTGGGAGAAAAGGCTGCTCATAACGGAAAAGTGGTTTACAGTCTGGACTTTGAAGTAACACCCCATCAGCTGCGGCATACTTACATTACCAATCTCATTCATGCATCGGTAGATCCCAAAACGGTTCAATACCTGGCAGGCCATGAAAGCAGCAAGATTACCATGGACATTTATGCAAAGGTTAAGTACAACAGACCAGATGAGCTGGTCAGATCAATGAACTGTGCGTTTGCAAGCTGGGATGCAGCACAGTAATAACAAATAGGAAATGAAGCAGGAGCGAGGCAAGGATGTCTCGCTCTTTGTTTTACCTCAGCCGTATCTTTGATTAAATCGAGGCTTTCTGATAAAAAGAGAGTGTAGATACGGAGACTACACATTATCAAGAAAGGACGATCAAAGATGGCAAAAAAGAAAACACAGATCCCGAAGTATGGGACCATTACATTGAAAGGAATCCAGTATTACAGAACCAGGATTACGGATGCAGATGGCAAAGAGTTGAGTTTGTATGCCGCAACTTGTGAAGAATTGTATGAGAAGCAGTTAGAGGCCCGGAAGCAGGTGGAAGAAATTATCTTTCACCGGCAGCACCCGACAGTAGCCGAGTATGGAGAGAAGTGGCTGCTGATGCAGTCGGCAAAGGTGTCTGCGTCTACACTCAGAGGTTATACGAGGGATATGACAAACTATATCATCAAACCTCTGGGAGAGATGTATATGGAAGAAGTGACTGCTGACGATATTCGGCTGGCTCTTGTTCCATTGTCAAAGAAATCGGAAGGCTTATACAATAAGGTCAATATGCTGCTCAAGTGCATTTTTTATGCGGCAGAGAGAAACCAAATTCTTGAACACAATCCCTGTGCGGGAATATCCGGTAAAGGCGGAAAACCGACAAAAAAGAAGGAGGCATTGACAGATCAGCAGGTAGCCGTGCTTCTGGATACAGTCAAGGGGCTTCCTCCATATTTGTTTATTATGCTCGGTTTGTATTCCGGTCTGCGTCGGGAAGAAATTCTTGCACTGCAATGGGATTGTGTATTTCTGGACGAGGATACACCTTATCTATCGGTGAGGCGGGCATGGCGTACAGAGCATAACAGACCCGTGGTTTCTACGGTGCTAAAGACTCCGGCGGCAAAAAGGGATATTCCGATACCGAAGTGTTTGGTGGATTGTCTGAGAGAAACGAAAGAAAATTCCATATCAGATTATGTGATCGCTGACAGCAAAGGAGAGCCACTGGCTGCCTCGCAGTTCCAAAGAGTGTGGCAGTATGTCGTTGTCCGCTCCACTAAGCCCCGGAACTATTATAAGTATGTAAATGGGGAGAGTATCAAATATACGGTTACTCCAACGCTGGGTATGCCCCAGAAAAATCAACCCAAAATCAGATATACGCTGGACTTTGATGTAACCCCGCATCAGCTGCGGCACACTTACATTACCAATCTTCTCTATGCTGGTGTTGATCCAAAGACCGTCCAATACCTTGCCGGACACGAAAACAGCAAAACAACTATGGACATCTATGCAAAAGTGAAGTACAATAAACCAGAGGAGTTGTTTGGGGTAGTAAATGGTGCGTTTCATCAGGCTATCGCTGAATGAAAAAAGGCCGTTTTTTATGGTCCGCACACCGGATAACTGAGAAGCAGAAAGCCGGAAAAGCCCGGAATATCAAGGAAAAACAGCTCAAAAACTCGCGCAGTACGGCCTCAAGGCCGCCCGTCGCGCTCCGCAGTTCAGCAAGCGATAATTTGCTGAAAATCCCCGAAACTCAACGGTTCATGTTCATAGGTACACAATGTGACCTATGGGGCAGGCCGGACGGTACAGGGCACGAAAAAATAAGTCGAGGGAATTTCCCTCGACTTATTTTTTCTTTGATCCCAAGTTTATCTGTGCGACAACATTTTATTGGATATGCAGACTTGATCCACGACTCTCGCCGAATCTGCTATCCGGCTAAAGCTGGAACGAAAGTGGTCCAACCGGTACCGCCCCGCAGTGCGGCATCATTTTCATCTGAGAGGGTGAACAAGTAAACGGGCTGGTGGAATCCCTTGCTGTCGGTCATATATTCGAGCTTACAGTCAGTGACTCGCACTTGCCGTGGGGACAAATAGTTGAACATGGGCACATCACGCCAAGAGAACCGCCCGGCACAAAGGCGCTCATACGCCTCTTGGGAAGAGATAACTGCAGCATTTCCATGAAGGGTGCTGACAGAAAGATGGTTGTCTACCTCGTAGAGGATACCGCCCTCTGCCACCCAGCAGACCAATTCACCATTGGTAAGCACATCGTCTTCTACTACACATTCTGCCCGAAAAGCGTACCTTCCCTCGCTCTCGTCCACGGCGACAAAACTGGCCGCATCGGGGATCTCGACGCCCAGCTTATCCAGAGCGGCACGAAGGTCGTCCTCTGTGATCGCTCCGCCCTTTCCGCTGTATCGTAGTTCGCTGTCCACGCGATAATCCGTGTACTCGTAAGAGTGATCGTTGTAATACACCCACAGGGCATAGGTGCGGTGGTCAGAGTAGAAAGCTCTGCTGTCATAGTAATCTACATCGGGAGTACCGAATCGAATTTCCGCTCCCTGTCGCCCAACAAATTCCGATGCAAAGGCATCGCAGTCCTTCCTTGTGAACGGCTCCGTCCGGTACACTCCAGACGGTCCGGGCGCATTGGACAAAGAACATTCCTGCACCCATTCGATTTCCTTGGTCTTCGCGTTGTAGATCGGACCGTCCGCAAGGTTGCCATAGGGCCGAAAATGATAGGTGAGGAACACACCGGCCAGAGCAGCGATGGACAGAAGGGGAAGAATGGCATAGGCTCCGGCGGTTTTCCATTGTTTTCTCACCAAGCTGACGAACAGCATACAAAAGCAGTACCCCAGCATAGCCCCCAAAACATTGCATATCAAATCGTCCACATCGGCCTGTCCACGACCAAGGACATACTGAAGCAGCTCGATCACAAGAGATGTGCCGACCCCGGCGGTCAGCATCCAAAACCACCGTTGGAAATGCTTTGCCGCAAGAGGAAGCAGTACGCCCAGTGGAAGGAACATAGCGATGTTCAACAAAGGGTTTAGCCAGATCTGCAGAGTAAAGTTATTCCACGCCTCCCAAAACGCCATAAAAGGAAGGAACTGGACGCCCATTCGCATACCATCCATACGGTTCATTAAAGTGATGGCAGCAAGCCCGCCCAAGTAGCACAACAGAAGGAGAAAGGCGACAGCTTGTCCTTTCGGAAAACATTTTCCTTCTCGGCGGCACTTCAGATCCAGCATAACAAGAATCACTGCACCTGCCGCCAAGCCGATCAGGGCGAGGGGAATCGCATTTCGAAAGATATAAAAAATGGTTCCGATAAAGTCGTGCACGATAAACTTTCTCCCTTCAATAAAATCGTATGCGAGCGAAGAAACACGCCGAAAGGCGCACAACTCCGCCGCCTGTGAGGATGCGAAACAGGTGGATATTTAGTTGTGTCGCAAAGACATTATAGCATATTCTATCTGGTAAAAAAGAGTGAGGGTAAGATAATACGATTTAAGAGTACAGATTGTTGGATGGAAAGTCAAGATTTGCATTGCAAATCAAACACAAGCTGTTGTCAGTATGATCCAGAGCAGCCTGCGAAGTGCTCCACTGTCCGTAATGGGACTACGCAGTGCTTCGGCACTGCGGCACAGGAGGGAACTGCATCCGCATTTGCGGACGCAGCTCCCTCCTGTTTTTTCGCTCACAGCTTATTCAGTTTTTGCGTGACTTCATCCACAATGCGCTGACGCTCCTCTTCGCTCTGCGCTCTGCCATATTCCATCAGCGCATCGTCCCGCAGCGTCTCCATTTTCCGGGACCACACTTCAAACACGCCCTTGCTCATCGTTCCCTTTCGGGTACGGGCAAAATATTTTTTGTAGGCCCGCTGATGAGCCTTCCAAACATCGTTGTTCTGCACCTTACTGCGGAAGCTGCTGGTGGCTCCGATCTCCCGGCAGGTCTTGCCGTCCTGCCCCGGCGCCGGTTCGCCGCAATAGGCGTAGGTCATACCCGGCATCTGCAAGAACCAGCGTCCGCAGTTGGCACAGCGTTTCGGTACAAAGCCCTTCTGCAGTCCCTTCATAAGCTCCACATAGACAAAATCCAGCAGCCGGTCAAAATACATCTTCTCGACTACCTCGGCATTTTCTCTTTCGCCCCGGATGCGGTACTGCGCTCTTACCAGCGGCGCGTCTACCTCCGGGTCCTTCCCCAAGCTGACACCACTGACAAAAGCCTCATAACCGCTGGAATAGATCAACTGCGCCAGAGATTCTTTTCTCTGGCCTTTTTTCTTTTCAAACACAGCGTTTGCAAAAACCCGGTCCAGAAACCACGCGTACCGCTCCTGAATGAGCTGAATGTCCTTGATCTGCTGCTGCATGAAGGACGGTATTTCACGCTCCTCATTGATCACATATTCCGCAAATGCCTCCCGCGCTTCCTCACCCACAAATTCCTCGATCTTCATATCTCCGAAATAACGGAAGTCCATCAGATACAATCGGTAGAGCGGCAGAGAGCCAAAACCCTTCTGCATGTCCATATAGGCACGCGGAGCGTCATCATAATTCTTTTCGTGGACAGCGGTGTTCAACCTGTCCAACAGCTTCTGAAAAGGTGTGACATCCAGATTTAGGATCTCCGTCAGCACAGTTCCGTAGGGCTGCATCTCCGGGACCATCTCCACCCAGTAGCCGGATGCGCCAAATTCCACTTTTGTGTTCGTATGCGAACGCTGAAAATCAAACAGGTCTTTTCCTAAAACAGACATAAGCCCTCTCCCAGTAGATAATGTATTCGCCTCAATATAGTGTATGTAGTAAAATGATACATTACCTATTTTCAAAAGTCAATCCCCATGTTACGATACAAGCACAGGCCTGAAAGAAATAAACACTCCAACTCAGAAAGGAGAAATTTTTATGAACCGACTGCAAACCATTGACGCGGACACGCTGCAAAGCACCGCTTACGAACCGGTCTCCTTCGTGGTCGACGATCTGCTGCCGCAAGGGCTGCACCTGCTGGCAGGCGCGCCGAAGATCGGCAAATCGTGGCTGGCGCTGTGGCTGTGTCTCTGCGCCGCGCAGGGCAAGCCGCTCTGGACGTTCGCCACACGGCCATGCGAGGTGCTGTACCTCTGTCTGGAGGACAGCTTCCAGCGTATCCAAAGCCGCCTCTTCGATCTCACGGAGGACGCTCCGCCCACGCTGCACTTCGCCACCAACAGCGATACCCTTGGCAAGGGCTTGGAGGAACAGCTCTGCGCGTTCCTCGCTGAGCATCCCGACACGGTGCTGGTCATCATCGACACGCTGCAAATGATCCGCGGCACCGGTTATGACAACACCTACGCAAATGACTACCGTGACCTCTCCGTGCTGAAGCACATCGCGGACACCCACGGCATCGCCATTCTGCTGATCCACCATCTGCGGAAGGAGCTTGCCGACGATGTGTTCAGCCGCATCTCCGGCACAACGGCCATCAGCGGCGCGGTGGATTCCAGCTTCACGCTCATCGAGGACAAGCGCGGCAGCGGCAAAGCGACGCTCTCCTGCATCGGGCGTGACATTGAATATCGTGAGCTGACGCTGGAGCGCAACGCGGAAAATGTGTGGGAGCTGGTGTCGGACAGCCGGACGCAGCCGGAGCTGCTGGGCGGCCGGATCGTCATTCTTCTCTCTGAGCTGATGCGTGACCGTGCGGAATTTATCGGCACTCCCACGGAGCTGTCCGCGCAGATCGACCCTGCGGGCAGCGAGGGCATCACGCCGAAAAAGGTATCCCGTCTGATCCTGCAAAGCGTTGCCGCACTAAGCAAAATCGGTATTTCCGCCGTGGTGCGCCGCAGCAACGGAAAGCGGCTTATCGAACTGCGCCGTGCCGAAAGTGACGATGCACAGGGTACCCAAGCTGTTGACCCTATCGACCCTGCCGATGTCTCAGGCGGTGAAAACGCCCCGTGTTTCGGCGTGTGAGCCGCTGTGTGCGCGGTTAGGGGCTGGGGTGGCGTGTGTACCCGCCGAGGGGATATTCTGCCCGCACGGGGCAAATTCCGAGACGGCATAAAAACGACGAATACGCCGCCGTGACCCGCGGGCGTCCAGCGTTTCAACGGCATGAAGCGCACGCCGAGGGTAGTGATACCACCCCCCACACAGAAGTGCCGAAAAAGCGCTGTGTGCAGGAGGGAACAGCGTGTCCGTCGGCACAGAGCACCCACTCTGAGAAAACCGTTTTTCTGCCGAAATAAACCCCGCGCGGGGTTGTTCCGACACAGACAAAGCGGCCAGAGGGTAGTGATACCACCCCCACATGGAAATGCCGAAAATGCAAAACGGGAGTTTAATCACCTCCCCCAACAGGGCTCCCGCCGAAACCCAGCGAAGCGGTTTCGGTGGGAAGAGGACGAGCGACAGAGAGAGCGAGTCCTGCCGCTTGCGGCGGGACGAGGGATTCGTCGTCCGCTCGGACGACGGCCAGCATCGCATTTGTCTGGTCTGCGGCGAAGCCGCTGCCCTGCCAAATGCACTGGGCGGGGCATGGCCCCACACCCCCAAGCTGCGGGCAGAAGCCCACACCCACTCAAAGCTGCGAGCGTTTCTGCGGAAACGCTTTTACCCGCCTCCGGCGGCGCAGCTTCAAAGGGGGACCAGTCCCCCTTTGAGGAACCCCCAGCTCTCCGAGGGGACGAGAGAAATCATTTCAGAAAGGTCATTGATTATGAAAAAAGATATCAAATTCAGCACGCGCATGGCGTCCGCTGACCGCGAGAAGATCAGGGCGCTGGCGGCGAAGGCTCACATGTCCATGAGCGACTACGTCACCGCCTGCTGTCTCGGCAAGCGGATCGTCGTCATCGACGAACAGAAAGAACTGCTCCGCCAGCTCAAGGGCATCGGCAGCAACATCAACCGCCTCACCGTCCTCGCCAACATGGGCAAGGTGCAGGTCATCGGTCTGGAAAAAGCTGCCGGTGAGCTGTCCGAGGTCAGCGCCGCGTTGCGGGCTGTCATGGAAGGTCGGTGAGCCGTATGGCCATCGTACATTTCGTGAACTACAAGCGGGGCACGCAATCCCGCGCCGCCATGCGCGGCGTGATGCTCTACGTCATGCAGGAAAAGAAAACCGCATGGGAGGGCGGGCCGCTCGTCAGCGGCATCAACTGCCAGCCGCAGAGCGTCTACGACGATTTCCTGAACACGAAGCTCCTCTACCACAAGGACGGCGGCGTGATGTTCTACCACATGGTGCAGAGCTTTCCGAAAGGCGCGGCGGTCGATCCCCGGCAGGCTCACGAAGCCGCGCGGCGGCTGGCGGAATACTTCGACGGCTGTGAGGTGCTGGTCTGCACCCATGTAGACCGGGAGCACATCCACTCCCACTGCGTCATCAACTCCGTCAACTTTGAGACTGGCAAAAAGCTGCACATGGCGAAGGAACAGATCCAGGAACTGATGCGGCGCAATGACATGATCTGTCAGGAGATGGGGCTGCCGGTCTTTGATGCGCCAACGCAGCAGGCCCGCGGCATGAGCGGCGCGGAGTATCACACGGCGCTGAAGGGCCAAAGCTGGAAGCTGCGGCTTATGAACACCATTGACGAGTGCATGAAATACGCCGCCGACAAGGACGCTTTCGTTTCCCTGATGGTATCCGAGGGCTACGCCGTCCGCTGGGAGAGCACCCGCAAATACATCACCTACACCACGCCGGACGGACTAAAGTGCCGCGACAACAAATTACACGAGGAAAAGTATTGCAAGGAGGCCATGGAGCATGAATTCAGAATACGGGCAGAGATTGTCTATGCAAGAACTCAAGCAGCGCAACACCCAGCAGGCAGTACTTCCGACGCTGACAACGCCTCACGAAGCGAGTCCCACGAAAGCGGACTGGGAGCGAATGATGAAATACATGGATGCACTGTGGTGCCATGCGGATCGGCAGACAGATCTGTTGGAGAGCGTCAGCAGGCAGATGTCGCAGCTTCCCACGCGGACGCAGCTGGACGATCTGCTGAAGGCGGTGCGGCATCTGGAGCAGATGACCGAACAGGCTGGGAAGCCGAAAGAGAGTTCTTTTTCTCTGCACAGAATCAGACTTCCCAGACTGCGGCTGCCACACCTGGATGGTCCCACATGGGCGGTTCTGCTGATGGGGACGGGGGCGTTGCTTCTGCTCTGGTGGGGCTTGGGCACCGTCTGGAGCAGCTCCAGTCTGCTGCCCCTGTGATGCCCGTACAGCACCACACCGACAGAAAGGCACTGCAAAAAGAACGGGAAAAGAAAATCGCCCTCGGTCATAAGGCTGATGACCACGAGGACGAGGTGAGTTATGACTGGCAGCAGACCATGTGACGCAAAGGGAGAGTTGAAGGATTTCGACTCTCCTTTTCTGCATAGGACAAGGTTCTCGCAAATAAAATGATAGCACCGCGGGAGGTGATAGTTATTATTGTCCGCCCTTTCACTTACGATAGTGACGCGCACATTATTTCCGGCAGAAAAAATATGATCAGAATTGAAAACCTTACCCCACAGCTTACCGCCGAGGAGTGCATGGAACAGCGGCGATGTATCGAGGAAGGTCTTTTTGAGGTCTTTATAAAATATGAAAAACACAATGAAAATGATAGCTATTTAGGAGCTGCTGCGGTATGATGTACCTGTCAGCAGCTCTTTTCTGTGAGGAAGGAGCTACAAAATGAACGCAATCTACGCAAGACAATCCGTTGACAGAGCCGATAGCATTTCTATCGAAAGCCAGATCGAGTTCTGCCAGTACGAAATGAGAGGTGAACAGTATAAGGTTTATACCGACAGGGGTTACAGCGGTAAAAATACAGACCGTCCCGCCTTTGCGGAAATGATGAACGACATCGAAAACGGGGTGATCGGTAAGGTCGTTGTTTACAAGCTGGACCGCATCAGCCGTTCTATCCTCGACTTCTCTAATATGATGGAGAAATTCGGAAAGCACAGGGTCGAGTTCGTATCCACGACAGAAAAATTCGACACTTCCTCGCCCATGGGACGCGCCATGCTCAACATCTGCATTGTATTCGCGCAGTTGGAACGGGAAACCATTCAAAAGCGCGTGGCGGATGCCTACTACTCCCGCAGTCAAAAGAGCTTCTATATGGGCGGCAGAGTTCCGTATGGATTCCGGCTGATCCCGACGACCATCGAGGGTATTAAGACCTCTATGTATGAGATCAACGCGGAGGAAGCGGAACAGGTGCGGTTGATCTATGAGCTCTACTCCAAGCCGGAATGCTCCTACGGTGACATTATCCGCTACTTTCAAGCCCACGGCATTCTCAAAAACGGAAAGCCGTGGGGACGCACACGACTTGCGGATGTTCTCAGGAATCCCATCTATGTCCGCGCGGATCTATCCGTCTATGAGTTCTATCGTGACCAAGGCGCGATCATGGCAAACGATCCGAGTGACTTTATCGGCACGAACGGATGCTACTACTACAAGGGACAGGACTCCGTAGGACGCAAGCAAATGAATTTAGAAGGCAACCATTTGGTGCTGGCTCCACACGAGGGCATCATTCCCTCCGACCTATGGCTGAAATGCCGTGCAAAGTGTCTGGAAGCGCAGCAGATCAAGCCATATCAGAAAGCCAAGAACACATGGCTGGCGGGAAAGATCAAATGCAGCATCTGCGGGTACGCTTTGGTGGATAAGCACTACTCGACCACACGCTCCCGCTACCTCCTCTGTTCGAACAAAATGAACTCCAAAGCCTGCGAGGGTCCCGGAACGATTTATACCGATGAGTTTGAACAAATCATCTACAATGAAATGCGCAAAAAGATGGCTCAGTTCAAAACGCTCAGAAGGTGTAAAGGAAATTACATTAACCCCGAGCTAACGGCGTTGAATGTTCAACTTACGCAAGTTGAGACTGAGATTGGCTCGCTGATGGATCGCCTGTCGGCTGCGGACGATACCCTGTTTCGTTACATCAGTGGGCGCGTCAAAGAACTGGATGGGAAAAAGAAAGAGCTGATGAAGCGTATCTCTGAATTGAAGCTGCACAAGGAAGCGGACTATACGGAGATCTATAATCACCTGACTATGTGGGACGAGTTGAGTTTCGATGATAAGCGGCAGACGGTAGACCAGCTCATCCGCGTCATCTATGCTACCAGTGATTCCATCAAAATCGAATGGCGCATTTAAGCAAGTACAGTTACTCCATCTTGTACGCTTCGGCGAAGCCCTCCGCATGGTGCAGGATGACCTTAATTCCCGCAATTTCTATGCCTTCAATCCCGCCTTCCGCGGCTAACCTCCTCCATGCAATAAAAAGAGCCTCCGTCCGGTTTCCCCGGGCGGAGGTCTTTTCCTTCTCTTTTATTCTTCAGCCTTGTTATCTGGCAATATGCTCAGCCCAGTCGTCACCCATCCGCTCCTTGATGTAGCAGTCGATGACTTCCGCAGCCCTGTCAAAGCCGATCTTAGAAGTATTGATGGTCAGCTCATAGTAGCGGCTGTCGCCCCACTTCTCCTTGCAGTAGAAGTTATGGTACAGCTTGCGGCTCTTGTTATTTTTCTGGATCATCATTTCCGCGTCCTCATTGGAAACATGGAATTCCGTCGCCACGCGCTGGATCTTTTCCGGCATATCGCCGGTCACAAAGATGCTGATGACCCCCCGGTAGCCCTTTAGGATGGAGCTGCCGCAGCGTCCCACCACAATGAAGCTCTCGCCGGATTTCGCCTTCTCCCGCAGGAAGTCAAATTCCATATAGGCAATGACATCCTCCGGGGAGTTGCTGTATCCATCTATGGAGCGGGTGAACAGCCGGTTGCGGGGCTTTTCGTCATACTCCTTCAGCTTCTCCAGGTTCAGGTTCTTTTCCTTGGCAATAACCTCGATGATGGTACTGTCGTACACCGGCAGCCCATATTTTTCACCCAGCATATCGGCTATCAGGTGTCCGCCGGAGCCGTATTCCCGGCCAATAGTAATGATGACCTGCTGCTTTTCGTGTTCCATACTGTCCTCCCTTTCTGCTTAGAAATATCTCAGCTTGATCACGATCATGGCAATGCCCAGCACAATAATGGTCGCCGGGATGGCGGTCTTGCAGTAGCGGCCCCAGCTTACCGGGTGACCGGCCTTAGAAACCACCGAGGTACCCACTACATTGGCCGAAGCACCAATGGGGGTGGCGCTGCCGCCGATATCGGTACCAATGGAAAGTCCCCACGCCAGGGTGGAAAGATCGGCGCCGGTGGTGGCCGCCAGTGTCTTTATTACAGGTACCATTGTAGCCGCAAACGGAATATTGTCAACTACCGAACTGGCCACAGCGGAGATCCACAGCACGATGTAGACCATCGCCAGGATGTTGCCGCCGCACAGCTTGCCGATAAATTCCGCGATCATCACCAGTACACCGGTCTGCTCCAGGCCGCCTACCACCACAAACAGTCCGATGAAGAATAGCAGGGTCTGGTAGTCCACGCCGCGGATGATCTCCTTGGCATCCTTGGCAAAGCAGATCAGCGTCAGTATCGTGATAGCCACACCGATAAGCGCCACGGTCAAATGGGTCTGGGCATGGGTCACCAGCAGCACCACCGCGCACAGGAAGATGACGCAGCTCAGCACAAATTCCTTCTTATCAGTAATGGCTTCACTCGGGTCGGGATAATGTACCGTCAGCCCGGCATTGGCCGCCGCGCTGGCTGTCAGCTCCTTGCGGTAAGCCAGCGCATAAAACACCACGCTCACCACCAGGGCGATGCCGGCAATAACGCCGGTATTGGTGATAAAATCGGCAAAGCTGTAACCCAGCGCAGTCCCAACGATGATATTGGGCGGGTCGCCGCACATGGTGGCGGAGCCACCCAGGTTCGCGCAGAAAATTTCCGCCAGCACCATAGGCACCGGGTCAAATTTCAACAGCTGAGAAAGCTCGACCGTTACCGCCGCTAGGAACAGAATGACGGTGATACTATCGATAAACATGGCCAGTACGGCGCTCATCACCATAAAGGTAATAAGAATAGGCATTACCTTATATTTTACCGCCTTGGCTATGGTCAGGCACAGCCAGCGGAAAAAGCCCGCCTTGGCCATGCCCTCCACCATCACCATCATACCGGCCACAAAGATGATGGTCTCCCAGTTGATACCGCTGGAGCTGCTCTCTCCGGAGCTGATCCAGAAATTCCCGGTGATAATGGTTTTTAGGTTCAGTGTTTCCATTATCGCCTGCGGGCTCTTCATGCATACACCAAAGACGATGATGAGTGTTGCCGCGGCGCACCCCAGTGTGATGTAATGCCGCGGAATCTTATCCAGTATGATCAGTGCGAACATCAGCACAAAGATCACAATGGCAGCAATCGCTTCCATAATCTCTATACCCCTTTTCTCGTAAACTGTATCCGCCGCTTCCGGCGTCTTTCAGCTCCGTTAATATAACATACTAAATATGAAAAGGGATATCTCAAAAAAGTCTACCCATATTTCCAAAAAGGAATATCTCTTTTTTCTTCTGTGCCTGGTTTCCGTTAATTTACGGCAGTTTTGCGCAACTATTTTTAATGAAAAGCATCAAATTGCGCAACTATGACAAAATTTTATCCAACTTGTCCCATTTCAAAAAAGCATCGCTTTACCCTGCTATCCGTTTTTTGTCTTGCTTTATAGCGTATATGCTATCAATAAATTTCGCCGTCCAGCGGGAATTCCTTCTCTTAATATATATCATTTCATTTATATATTATAACCATCGCTCCCCACAGAACCGCCAGCAGCACTACATTCACCGCCGTAAAAAAGAGCATATATTTTCCGGTCCTGGCCCCATCCGCCGCGGCGTACAGCTTGTAGGAGATCAGACTTGCCATTGAGGCGATCAGGGTGCCCAGCCCGCCAAGGTTCACCCCCAGCAGCAGCGCCGGGTAATCGGCGGTAAAGCCGGAAAGCAGCATGGCCGCCGGCACATTGCTTATCACTTGGCTCAGCAGGATCCCCACCGTCATTTCCCTCCCTGCCACCAGTCCGGAAAGCGCCTCGCTAACGGTCGGCAGAGCCTTCATATTCCCCACAAAAACAAAGAAAAACAGAAAAGTCAGCAGCAGGCTGTAATCCACACGCCGCAGCAGCCGCCGGTCGGCAAGCAGGGCCGCCAGCACCGCCGCGCCCAGCGCTATTCCGTAATGCAGCACACGCAGCACCGAAAGCAGACATACCGCGAATACCGCTCCCCACAGCAGCAGCCCCCGGCGGTCCGGCCGGTTCAGGCGGATATCAGCCGCGCCCAACGGCCGGCAGGGCAGGCACAGTACCGCCGCGCTCAGTAGCACCAAAGATAGACCCGTTACCGGCGCCATCAGCCGCAAAAACTCTCCCAGCCCCATCCCCGAAAGGGAATAGAGATACAAATTCTGCGGGTTACCCAAGGGGGTCATGGCGCTGCCCAGGTTGGCCGCCACCGTTTGCAATGCAATAATAGGGATATTGAATCTTTCAGTACCGGTCTGGGCGGTCAGCATCAGCGTCAGCGGCACAAAGGTGATCAGCGCCACATCATTGGTCATCAGCATCGCCGCAAAAAAGCACACCCCCACCAGTACGGCCGCCAGCCGCCGGGTATCCCTCATCCGGCGCAGCAGGGCAGCCGTCACTGCATCAAATAGTCCGGCCTGTCCCAGCGCCGCTACTGCCAGCATCAAGGCCGCCAAAAGCGCCAGCACACGCCAATCTATATAGCCCAGATAGGCCGCTGAGGGCCTGACCCAAAAGGCGGACACCACCGCCAGCACCAGCGATACCGCCAGCACTGGGTCCTTTTTCAGTTTTAATAAAATTTGATGTTTCACCATGTCCACGGTCCTTCTCCGGCGTTTTGTCAGCTGCCTCCCCATTTTCTAAACGGCACAGGGGGCGGCCTGCGGCCGCCCCCCATAAAACAGCGATTCCTCCGCCGTTATTTCAGCTTTTCCGGGTACAGTCCGTCGGCCGTCAGCGCCGCCATGGCCGCCGCCACCTTTTCGTGGTCCTCCCGGTAGGTCACCCCGTACCACTTGTTATGTACCGGCAGCACCGTCACCTCGGCGCAGCCCTCGTGCAGCAGATCGCCTATCATCTCCGGCAGCAGGAACTCGCTCTTTAGCGGGTCCTCCATGTGCTCCAGAAAATGAATAAACCGCGGCTGGAATTCCTCCATCAGCTCCGGCGGGCAACCCCAACAGTTCATCGAAACCGGGGTCTGCGGGTCATATTCCACTTCCGCTTCCCGGCTCACATCGGTAATGCGCCCATCCGCCGTCCAGCCGATCTTCAGCCGCTCGTCAATATCGGTCAGCTTGCCGTTTGCATCCACCGTGCAGATGCCGCGCGCCACCGTTCCCTTATCGGAAAGGGTGTTTACCAGGCGGTAGCCCGCCATGCACAGCTGCAGCTTACCGTTCTCCTCATGCGGCGCGGTCAAAAAGCCATACAGCTCCTCAAAAGGCTCCGGGCCGTAGTAGTCATCCGCATTGATGACCGCAAAGGGGCCGTCAATCAGGGGCTTTGCAGCCAGCACGGCATGGCAGGTGCCCCAGGGCTTTACACGTCCCTCCGGCACGGCAAAGCCTGCGGGCAGCTCTTCCAGCTGCTGGAAGGCGTACTTCACCTTCATCGCCTTGGCCACGCGGTCGCCGATGGCTGCCTTAAAGGCGTCCTCGATCTCGTGCTTGATGACAAAGATCACGGTCTCAAAGCCGGCGCGGCGGGCGTCGTAGAGGGAATAGTCCATAATGACCTGTCCGTTGGGGCCCACCGGGTCGATCTGCTTCATGCCGCCGTAACGGCTGCCCATGCCGG
>OGFF01002489.1_pt1 | contig 15799 bp, 19 predicted proteins | sample 1570751 | NCBI WGS metagenome assembly OGFF01 (sample SAMEA2581951, study PRJEB24529) | metagenome | biome: Human gut stool | place: China | collected 2011 | reverse complement strand
ACAAAGGAAGATACGGCTATCGCCGCATTACAACAGAACTTCACAAGCGCAATTTTCTCCTGAATCACAAGACTGTCCAGCGGCTTATGAAGGAGCTGGGTTTAGTTTGCCGTGTCAGGAGGAAGAAGTATCGTTCTTACAAGGGTGAAGTTGGCAAAATTGCGCCGAATCTGTTAAACCGGGACTTCCGCGCCGAAAAGCCGAACCAGAAGTGGGTCACCGATGTGACAGAGTTCAGTTTGTTTGGCGAGAAGCTCTATCTCTCGCCCATCCTTGATCTGTGCAGCAGCGATCTGGTCAGCTATACCATCTCTGACCATCCTGTTCTGAGTATGGTTACGACTATGCTGGATAAGGCTTTTGAGAAGATACCGGATGGAACCGGGTTGATCCTTCATTCTGACCAGGGCTGGCAATACCAGCATAAGCGGTATCAGCGGATGCTCCGCGAGAAGGGCATCCGACAGAGCATGAGCCGGAAAGGAAACTGTCTGGACAACGCCGTGATAGAGAATTTCTTCGGACTGCTCAAAAGTGAGCTGCTGTATTTGCAGGAGTTCCGCTCCATGGAACACTTCAAGCAGGAACTCGTTGCATATCTGGATTACTACAACAACCGCCGCATCAAGGCAAAGTTAAAGGGCTTGCCGCCTGCAATTCACAGACAGCAAGCCCTTTCAGCTGCTTGAACAATTTTTACTTCAAAATATTGTCTAGCTTTTTGGGGTCACTTCATTTTCACTTCGGATTTTTCTCAGTTCTGCTATCAAATCCTCAACTGCTTCATCACTTATCTCATGATCCCGATATTTAACTTTCAGGAGCGTTTTCACATAACCAACCTCAAATGTCCTCATCCAAATTGCACACCCAAGTGACTTTTCAACCTCTATACCCGGAGATTCTGCCTTACATCGATCATAAGATATTCTCTCTGCTTCATCCAGAAGATCCAATAAGAATTTCAAGTTATCTTTCGTTACTTTCACCTTATCCATTCTTGCTTATCCTCATCCATTAAAAGTCTTGCAAGGTGTTCTGCTGCCGCAGCAGCTACTGTGCAGCTTCTTCGTCCTTATCAATCAGACAGCATCAGAAAGCTTTGCAGATTTGCCGCACTTCCGCCCGCAAAGACATAGCCATACTGCGCCCCGTATTCCTTATTTGCTGACATTTGTGTACCTCCATTATTTTCAAGCGTTCCTGAATTCTCGAAGTATTATTTTAGCTTGTCCTTCCAAATCCATTTGTTGATTCTGGTCAACATCAAGGAAAGCTCCGATGCAGCCCCCGATATAACCTGCTTGAAATCCCTCTATCCAAATCTGTGCCGTCATAGAGGAATCCACAGATGCTCCAGAGTATAACTCCGTATATCTCTTAGAAATCAGAAATGCCACATCTTCATTCTGGTAGTTATATTCTGGGTCTACATGACTCACATAAGCACCGCGCCATGAAGAGGACAGAACGATTTCTGCACCAGTCTCTTCCACAATGTGCGCCAGCCTCCTTACGAACTGTTCTTCGATTTTAGCTCCACCGTTATCCTGGTTCAGTACACCATCAATATCAAGAAAAATCACTTTCCGCGCACTGTCTCGTTCCAGTTCAAGAAAGTCAGATCTTTCTCTGTGGATTATTCTTTTCATGGTCACTATTTTTCCTTTTTTCAATTCAGCCATACAACAGTATAACCGAAGTCATATACAATAAAGCGGACAGATTGTAACCGTACCTCTTCTGCCCATGGACAGATTTTTTCTTCAGGTTGATCCGCAGACCACTAAACATTAAACCGTATCGCATAACAAACAATAACGGGAAACTGCAACTACAACACTGAACATTAGCTCGCTTATAAGGCTGCTCGCCCTTTATTCTTATTGTCCAGGTTTTCAAATCACGCTCTGTGCTGTTCTTTAAAGAACCAACGCAAAAGCGCAATTTCGGAAAGCTTTTATTCAATTTCTACGGAGAATGCAACTGAGGCGTTTATAGCATCCAGTGCATTCTGCGCTCTGGCAAGCTCATCCGAAACCTCTGCATAGCCTGCTTCTGCCTGCTTGATATCGTAGTTGCTGTATTCGTATTCCACGATGCCAGACATCCGACTCATGCCGCCCTGCACACGCTCCTTCGGCAAGCGGCTGCGCATACGGTTCAGCTTATTTTTCCGTGCCGTGAGCTGCGGAATATAAATCAGCATCTGGTCGATGGTCATGTTGAACCCCGGAACTTCCTGTGTCAGATTGAACTGGTTGATTGCGTGTTTGACCTTCCGAATCTTATCTTCCAGTTCCCGGAGCTGGAGCTGCACGGCAGCATAGTCATATTCCGGGCGAACGTCTTCCGGTTTTTCCTGCACCGAAACGGTATAGGTATCGGATTTTTTCTCTTTCTGCAGCAATGCATCGTGCTCCTCGTTCAGCTTCCGAAGATATTTTGCTGCCATTGCAGATGTGATCTGTGCCATGTTCTCTCCTCCTTATTCTTCTCCAAATTCATCCTCATCTGAGGTCTGTTTTCCGCCATAGAGTGTTTTCAGCGAAAGGCGGAACTTACTTTTCTTATTGTACTCAATGATCATCGCCTCGGAATAACCCAGAGCACCGGGGCGGCGTTCTTTGGCCGCACGGATAATCGCCTTCACCGACACTCGGCCAACATGGTCTTTGAATACATCCTCTTTTAAGGAATCCCCATACGCCACAACGATGCGGGCAATGCCCATCAGGATACTGCCGGACAGAGAGTTGTTTTCACCTTCCCATGTAGCGATTGCAAGCCGGAGGGTCGTATCCAGAACAGCCTGCCCGTATTTGTCATAGATACGTTCCAGTGTAGATACTGCACTGATGCTGTTTTTCGCTTTGGTCGAGGTGATTGCCAAGCCATAGGACTGCACAATGGCCTCGATCATCTTCTGTTTGGGATCATCCGCTTCGATGTGTGCCTTGAAGGTCTCGAAAGAAGACAGTGCCTTGACATGCTTTTGCTGGTCGGCAAAGATATGGGCTTCCTCCTTATATTTCAGGTCATCGTAGATCATACACCACACCGGGGTATCACGGGAACCGGACTCACTGGCGATGATTTCAATAGTGTGCTGACCGTCAAACACATAGTTGATGCCGTCGCGGCGGCTCACTTTCACCGGATTGATCTGGTAGACGTCAAATTCTTCCAGTGCCTTACGGATATGATTTTCGGACAGCGGGCGCTGGTACTCCTGATTGGAAACCAGATTTCGGATGGGGATCAGCTCAAAGGACACATCCGGGATGCAGCGCCGTTGCGCTTCTGTCAACATATCTCCAGGGATCATTTTTCAATTACCTCCAGCGTCTGCGTAATCTGTTCTTCCAGTCTGCGCAGGATCACGGCAAGCTGCGCCTTGGTCGGTTCGGACACCAAATCGATATCTGTCTTTGCCCGGGTTCGTGCGATGGCATTCATCCACGTAGGAATCGTCAGCGCCAACCCACGGAATTCCATGTCCGGGTCAAACACTGGCATCTCCTTGATGCCCATTTCCAGCGGTGCGGTCTGCTCTTGCTGCGTTTTTCCGGATGAGTCGTCTGTTGATTGCTGTCTTGGCTTTCGCTGACGCATTTTCACGTCTTTTTCCCGCAGCATTTTTCTCCTGATACCAATTAGCTTTGTTTCATCCATTTGTGCAAACTTCCGCAGTTTTTCAAAGGAAATAACGATTTTGTTCTCAACAAGTGCCGTAAAAAAGACTTCATCCTTTTCTGAAATCTCATCCAGAAATTTTGCCAACATACCATACGACTCTACTGAATTATACGACATTGAAATCTGCACTGCTATTACTTTGGATATACGATTAACTGGAATGCTTACCAGCTGTCCTTCCTCTCCTTTTTGCTTGATTGCTAAATCCAGACTTTTTCTTCGTTTTTCTTTTTGTTTTGCGTGAATCCTTGTTTTCTCTGCGTTATACCATTTCCCTACAAGGTACTTATAAATGGTTTTGTTCGCAGAAGATTCCTTAACTCGTTTTTTGCATATCCAGATAATGGCATCCTCTCTGGAGACAAAATTCATTTCTACTGTTTTGTAGTCCATCTCTTCGTAGCTGCAAATTTCATACCGTTTATGCCCATCCAGAATGCAGCCGTGCCACACCGCAATGGGCTTTCTGCAGCCTTCACGGAGCAGGCTATTCTCCAGCCTGTTTTCTTCCTCCGGAGATAGTGGAACGCTCAGCCGTCTGAACTCCGGGTCGATTTGCCAGACCTGTTTCATGTGTTCTCCCTCATTCCGCTTCCGTGATGGTTTCGATATCGTTCATGTCAAAGGCAGCTGCATTCTGTTCCTTCAGCAGCCTTCCGTGCAGCAGGCAGGAGTCCTGTGCTCCAATCTGCGGTGCCACCGTACAGATGCCGTCCAACAGCACCTTACTGTAAATGCAGAACATATTGTCCTCTGTATACCGGACGCGCATGGCCTCCTTGTCACATTCTTCTGCCGCCAGTACCACCAGCTTTTTACTTTTCGGATGGATGCCCAGCGACACGAATTCCGGGTTCCCGATGGCTTTCAGCGTTGTCCGATGGACATAGATGCGGTTATACTTGGCACTGATGCGCAGCCCTAGCTCGTTGTCCTGTTTCATAAGGGATCACCCATACTTTCCTGCTGCGGCGGCTGTGCCTGCGGATGCACCTCGGTTTTCTTTCCGTTCACCGTGATGACCGTGTAGTTATCAAAGGTCTTGACCTCCAGAGAACGGCGGCTCTCGGAATAGGTGGGACCAAACTTGCCGCTCCACTGTTCTGCAAAGATGGACTGGCGGCTGCTGATTTTCTTGCCGTCCCGGTTGACCACCTTGGGGAAACATTCGCTGGACGTGAGGTCAAATGCGATTAGAGACTTTCCATTGGCCTGCACCATTTTGCCTAGCACCTTATACCGATAATCAGGGTTCCAGTCCATGAGTTCACAAATCGTCAGGACAAAAAGTTCCCCTGTCCGCTGGGTTGGGTATCGTTTTCCTTCTTTTGTTTTACCCCAGCGGTATCCGGTGATTTCAATTTCATCGCAGGGCTTGAGCAGGAGTTTCTTCTCTTTTCGGTTGACGAGGATCTGCACATATTCCACATCCGGCATCAGGCGAACACAGGCGGTGTTCACGCCGATTTTGTCCACATTCACCGTCAAGGCCGGTTCCTTGATGTGGGCGAAAAACTCCGGGCGGACGATCTCATATTCACTAAGGTCGATTTCTTCTTCACCTGTCATCGTCATCTGCGCCGCCGCAACTGCATCCGGCAGCAGGCTCATCTGTGCATTCTCTTCCATCATTTCTGTACGTCCTCCTCAAACAGCTCCCCCAGTTCTTCCTGAATGAAGCTGCGCAATTCATCATACGATGTGACCTGAAGCTCCGTTCCGGTGCTGACCATCTGTCCGGCCAGCCGGGTCTGCCACTCCTGTCGGGTCAGGTTCCGAAGCTCGGTCATACTCTTTTCTACATAGTACCCATTGCCGACACCCTGCCCGAAGTCCCCCACTACACCACGGATACGCTTGCCCTGCCGGCTGATGTTCTGGCCGGTGGCATCCTCCACAGTGACCTCGTTATTTTTGATGTACACGCTGGCGTTTGTTCCGGCATAGATGCAGGCGGCATCCTGCCCATCCCGGTAGATGCGGCCATAGAGCTTATAGTTATTATCCTGCTCCCAGCCGAAGATCTGATACAAGGTCTGGCTATAGGCCTTGGCTGCTACTGAACGGGAATGACGATTGCCCCGGACACCGTTTGCCCACTGGATGGCACAGCGGTTATCCTTATTGGTGGGGCGCACGGCGATTTCTTTCCGTAACGGATGCACCAGCAGTTCTACATAATTATCTTTCAGGTCCATCTCCCGGATGCCTGCCACACTGAAAGCAATGCTATCCTTGTGGAGCATGATGGCAGGGACACTCTGGTCACTGAATAGCTTGAAGTCTGCCACCTCATATCCGGTCAGGTCGAAGGAGCCCTCCCGAACCTCTAACCGGCTTTCTTCTGCCGGACTGCTGTCCACACTCTTACAAGCGTCGATGTAATCCTCCTTGGTAAAGCTGCCCCACTTGGGGTGGACAATGACAAAGCCTTTCAACAGCCCGTCCGGGATGACCTGCAGTTCCGGCAGCAAGGACGTACCACCGAACCTGGCATTGTTCATAATGCGCTGGACTGCCAAAAAGTCGTTCCGGTCGATGATGGCTTCATGGTCATCCCGGTAATGGCTTTGGGGCTTTTCTCCCCGGTTTTTGAAAGATTTCTGGTCATGGACATCCGCTGCGAACTTGGTGAACCGCTTGCGGGTCAGCACATCTCCGCAGTAGCGCTCGTTCCGCATACTGGCTGCTACACCGGAGGCCGTCCACTTCAGATTGCCCCGATATGTCCGCTTGCTGAGCTTCGTGAGGGTGTTCGCAATCTGCTGGGTGGAATATCCGTACAGGTACATATAGAACATGAGTTTGGGGATCTTGTAGGTCTCCGGATTAACGACGAGCTTGCCGTCCTCGTTCTTCACAAAACCCAGCAACTCCGGAGTCAGAGGCAGACCGTGATCCAGCCGCATCCGCAGGGAAGTTTCCATACTCCTGCTTCGGGTACGAGATTCCTGCTCTGCAATGGTGGCCTGAAAGGACAGTGCCATGTGAGAATCATCGTTCAAGGAGTAAATTGCTTCCGACTCGAACAGCACGCCGATTTTCTTCTCGGACAGCTTGCGGATGATGCTCAGGCAGTCCACCACATTACGGGCAAAGCGAGAGATATTCTTTACAATGATCAGGTCGATTTTTCCGGCATCCGCATCTGCCAGCATCTCATTAAACCCATCCCGATGCTGCATGGTAGTGCCGGATTTTCCTTCGTCTGCGTAGATCTTCACCAGCACCCACTGAGGATGCTGCGCCACCAGTTCCTCGTAATACTTCTGCTGCAGTTCAAAGGATGTGGTCTGCATGGGATTGTCTGTGGAAACACGGGCATAGATGGCGACACGCTGATACTGGTCGGCCTTCACATGGTCGTTCTGCTCTTTCGCCGGAATGTACTCATACTTATCCGGATCAATGGATGCCTGTGTGATGCGCTGCCGAACCCGATTCTGCTTTTGGGCATTAGTCAGTTCTGTCTTTTCCACTTGCTTCACTCCATTGCATCCGTTTCTTCGACAAGGCTCAACTGCTCTGCCTGTTCCAGCACGGCAGGCTTCGGCAGGGTCGACAGCATCGGCTCATCCAGTTCATCCGCCGGGAGGGTCTGCCAGCCCTCCGGCAACAGCCCCATATCCCGCAGGTCAGGCTGGTAATACGAAGCCAGCGTAAAAATATCTTCGGAAATAAAGTAGATTCCCACGGGATGTTCCTGCGCTGCCAGTATCCGGGCCATAAAGGACATCTCTTTCCAATCACTGGACACATTGCTGACCTTCTGCGTCACGATAAGGTCTACCTTGCCAGTAAAGCAATCTTCCAGCAGACGGCACCACTCTTTGGAGTACTCCATGTGCGGGGCGGTCATTCCCTTATCCACATAGAAATCCACCAGCGTCCACTGCGGACACAGGGCAATATCGTCCATATACTGCTGGATATGCTTTTCCAGATAGTTCTCATGCCGGGTCTGATTGAAATAGCGGATGTACACCCCAATTTTATACGGCGTATATGGCATGGGATATTCATGCGGGATGCTGTCCAGCCACAGGCGGTGACGGGCAAGAACCGCTTTCTTCGGGTTTTCTTTGATGTGACGGCGCAGCACATTGGAGCCGCTTTGCGCAAGGGCAGGTTCCTGCGGCACTGACTCTGCAAGCTGTGTTTCCATGTTTGTCGCCTGATCCATATGTACTGCCTCCTGATACGCTGAAAATGCACCGATCTACTGACTTATTTCTTCATCTATAATTCTATCTCTGTGCAGCCTCACTCTCAAGGACACCCATGTCACTTTTTGAGAGACATTTCACAGATTATTTTTTATTTGAGAACATCTCCGTGTCATTCAGCATTTTCGCAATGGTGCTGATTGCATCGCTTGCCTTCCGCAGATTCGATTTGGTCAGATTCGCAGCCAATGCGAGTTCCAGCTCCCTACAGGCACGTCCCACCTGTTCCTTCTCCTCTGACCCTTGTGAAACGTCCGCCTCCGCTTGCCCATTTACTCTTTTTACCAAGGAGCACTCAGGAAGATTCAAAGCCTTTTCAAGATCATATAACGTTTGAACTGAAGGGACACACTTGCCTCTCTCAATGCGACCCACATGTTCCCTTGTAATTCCGGTGCGCCACCCCAGTTCCTCCTGCGTCCAACCATACTGCTGTCGGCATTTCTGAATAAAATCTCCCAGTGTTTCGTTCTTTTCAATTTGTATCACCAGCTTTTCTTCTGATTTCATTTTTCTTCCTTCCCTTCTGGATTTTTATCTATTTCAAGACTGCTCAAGACAGTCCAGAACCTTTCATTATTTATCATGCCTATCTAGCCATGTATGCTAAAATCCAATTTATGCCCACAAATCCGTTTTTCAAAAAATTTCAGATTTTTTTGAGCACACGCCAATCCGAAGAAATACTGGGTACAGATAACTCGCGCCAAAAGTTCCCAGCTTTTTGGGGCCGCTCACGCAGCCCTCTGATTCCTGAATCGTTCTTGCCTGATGGAACGCTCTCATCACGGTTGCCCGCGTCACGCTCTTTTCCTTTCGATTGAAGAATATCTCTCCACCTTCTACAGTGTACTTCAGGGGCAAGCCTTTCTCCGTCACAAACGGATATCCGGCAAACGCCACGATCGCATCCCACAGACACTCCTCCGCATTCGGCGAATTGATTTCCTGCATAAGTCGCTCACAGACAGCAATTCTTCTCCGATAGACTCGTCTACGCTCGGCATTCAGTGGCAGCTCGGGCAAATTATAGTTTCCTTTTGTATATGGCAGATAGCCATGTACAGAAGCTCTTTTCAACCCAGTCTGTTCCATAATCTCCTGGATCGTACACCCTTGTTCGTACAGTTCCTGTACTTTTCGGCTGACTTTCGTACTATAATATCCGGTAGTAACCAGTATCTTCCGAACCGTCAGAGGGGTCGTATCCAATGCCTTTGCGATCTCCCGGATACTTGGAGCTGCTTCTGAACGTTCTACTCGATCATCGAAAGGTTCACCGAAGAGATCGATCACCTTCTGCTGCAGGGCCTCAATTTCTTTCTCCCGGTCATAATCAGGCTTTTTCTTCGGTCGGCCGCGCTTCGCTTTTACGGTGTCGGTTGATTCACACAGTGCATCTTCTGACATCGGGCGCTTCGGGCCGAAGTCGTTCATTGGGTTTTAGATCATTCTGCTATGCCATTCTTTTCCAAGCATGGCTCTTGCTTGAATCTCCTTTCGCTTCAAAAATCATGCTTTAGCCGAGACAGGATCTCGTTGCCTGCTGCTCGCCACGAAGAGGCAGCACGTCTGAGCAGCGCGCCATGTGTAAACACATGGCTATTAGCAGTCAATGGGAGTTTCCTTCACTATATTGATTAAGTCGAATCACATGACTGTTAATGTTTTTATATTTTATTACGCTTTTATTGGATATTGACTTTCCCTTTATCAAAAAGTAAAATGTTCCTAGATACTCTTTTTTTGTAATTGCATCGATGCCCGTGCATTCATAGATGCTATAGTCCAGAAGGGAAAGTACGGGATTCATATAGAACATTTTCTTTTTTATGTAGATAATTCCCAACGCTGCCTCAATCAGAAGAAAAATCATCAGATCCCAAAAATCGGGAGTGTCAGAAAGAGAAAGTCCTGTCAGCACTATCAACGAGAAATTGGCAAAGTAGTTTTCACCCGTCAAGTCTTTCACCGTGGTCACTTTAAACTGCTTTCCCGTCGCAATACTATTTGTTTCGGAATCATCCGTTGTAAGGATTTGTGCTGTAAAGAATACACCTATCACTACAAGTAACGCTGCTAAGGCAAGCGTAGTGATCCCGGTCATGTTCTCTTTCGTACACGAATTCGCAAACACAGTTCCCTTGGCTACAATTTTCAGACCATAAATTCCATTAAATAGAATCATGCAGCTCAAATAATAGCCAATTCCTTCTATTAAATCTCTCATTGTTGTTCAGCATTGTTCGTAAAGAAGTTGAATTTAAATCCCTTGGCCAGCATTTTCATCACAGTGTTGAGATTCCTTGTCGTGACAATCAGCTGTTCACCCTGGAAGTCATCCTCTTTAAAGTTTTGAGGGCTGTTGGTCAACAAATTATTCTTCAATTGAGCCGGCGTTGTTCTTTGGATTTGCTCCATGTACTCCTGATCAGCAAAAATCCTGGCCAGATTTCGGTATACATTTTTCTGGGCGCATCTTTCTTTTATTACATTTGCCGACTCAAGAAAGCTCCACTGATCAACAATTGATATCTTTCTCTGGACATCCTCTTTTTGATAGTCGTCATACTTAAACACAGCCTGAAAGGCTTTTTTATCAAAAATCAAGACTTTTTCTTCTACAGGATCAACTACAAATCCGACATAGCTACTCATAAGGAATACTTCATCGGGGTTTGCTTTGACGAGTTCGTCCTGATGGGTCATGAAAACGTACTTTCCTTGTAACAGCCTATCTGAGCTGTTTCCTTGTTTTGCGCACAAATAATATGTCTGGTTGTTATAAACCAATGCGCCTATGTAAAGGTTTGAATGTGCGACCTTCTTCCGATTTTCTGCACCGTGGTAATTAAGTGAATCATCAAGTAAATTCGCAAACACATCCCACTTTTCTCGAACATTCGAAAGCGGTATATATTCATATGTACCATCTTCCAGCCCATTCGACGTTGGATTAAATGCCACTTCTTGTGCATCCTCATATTGGATAATGTTTTCACAGAAATCATGACGAAAATCGAAATTCAGATTTCCTGGAAGAGCCACAGCAACATTGTCAGTCTTATCACGTTGATTGTAGCGAACTGCGTACACATTAATCGTTCCGTTGTTTCGCGCATCTGTAATATGTTCTACAAGTTCAGACATTTCATCCCGCCTTTTTTACCACACTCATATTTTTTCAACCAAAGGGCTTTCCGTTCGCCCTTTGGAATCCTTCGGTCCCGCTTCTTTTCATCTTCCGTATAACTTCATAGTAACACACGCCCCCTGTGTTATGGAAAAGATTCGACAGTTATAATATGCCGAGCCGCAATAACCAAACGGCTCGTACAAAGCAGTCAGGATGTTTGTGAGGATTTTGGCTACCTTTATTGCTTCCATTACAAATCACTGAACAGGTCAGCCTTATACACGCCTTTTTCTAACATTTTCTTAAAGCTGCCCTTTACGGCTGCGACATCTTCATGGTAGGTCATGCCGTACCAGGTGTCGTATTTATACCTTTTTCTTAACTCTTCCTTGTATCTTTTTTAGCATTCCAAGCACTTTTGACCGGTAAAAAATAAGATTTATAACAACAGCAATAATTCCCCACATAATTGTTGTCTTAACAGCAAGAACAATCCATGCCAGATACGACATTCCTTGCATGATAATCATTCTCGTTGCAAAAAAACCTATTACCACAGTCAATATATCAACAAAGACCTGTTTTAAGAAACTTCTTATTGGCCACTTAATTAGATGTTTCGAATCATAGATTGCCATCCATATAGTTTGATATGCCATTGCTACTAGCGTACCAATTGCAACACCAATCAATCCCAAAACCTTTACAGTTGCAACAGACACAACGATATTAATAACTGCTACAGTAATATAATTGTTTTGTGTTTGCTTATAATGACCGGCAGCCAAAATAACAATATTATACGGCAAACGCAGACAATGTCCAGCATTTGCAGCAACAATTAATGCTGCAAATAACGGTTGAATATAGTTTGCATCATGTATTCCATTTGTGTAAACTTCTACGAACGGTACTATCAAAATAGCAGTTAGACCAAACACAAAGGTTGTCCCTGTATGAATCGTCCATTCTGTCCATGAAAAAGTTTTATTAAGTTCATCTAATTCTTGCTTTGCCCATAATTCACCAATCAAAGCTGTAATACCGTTAGTCATAGACAAAAAAAGCTGTTTAACGCCTTTAACCACAAGATAATATACCGAATAAATCGAAACATCTGACAGTGTTGCAAACAATGTTAAAACAATCGTATCTGTACCATCAAGGATGACAGCAGCAACATGTTGTGCAATTCCATTCCATTTTTGCGCTATAGGTTCTTTTGTATATTTAATATTTCTGTCTATCTTATAGTGATTACGAACATATAAATAAACCCCAAAAGGCTGTAGCAAATAAATCAATGAGGTTGTCAGCTTCACAATTTGAATACTACACTTCAAGTAAATTAATACAAAGCAAGCAATTGTGTTGCCTACAACTGCAATAGTTTGAGCATTGTATTGAATATATCCTCGTTGATCGGCTGTAAGCAAGAGTCTATTTACAATTCCAAAAAAATACTGCGCAAAAGAACTAATTGAAATTGCAATAATCAAAGTAGCTGTATATGCGAAGCCGAAATCCTTTCCTGCAAATTGTGGATAAATTATAACAAGAGCAATCACATAAATCAGGAGTATTTCTCCTAATCTAGTAAAAAACTTATTTGCCGATGCAATAATTTTGCTCACATCATCTTGCCTTTTTTCCGACAACGGCTTATATAATGCAGATTGAACAACCGCACCTACTCCTAATTCAAGAAAAGAAATGACGCCAAGGAACTGCGTAATAGAATTAATCAGTCCATTAACTTCTGATCCAAACGCATTTAATATTAGCCTTGGTAAAATAAACCCGCATATTATTGTAGTTAACTGAAATACTAGTGATGAAACAGTATTGTAAAACAACCTTTTTTCTCTCATGTTTTCTCCTTACAGTGAGCATCAAACACTAGCACTATACCAATACGCCTGCTCACCTATTTTGGAATTTTATAATTTCTTTATCGACGATTCTTCCATTTTCAACTATTAATGCTTCAGATAGGATATCACCATAGCTTTCTTTTTGCAATTCATTGATATACGGCCAAATCACTTCAGAATTGTTCCATGTGAATGTCTTGTGGAATAATGCCGGTGTATGGTCAACAACATAATGCAGAACACCATCAACAATATATGTCGGTTCTTCTATTGTTGTTGGTATACTAGTTTCAATTCCACCATTACGATCACAACTTACGTCAATAATCATTGAATTACGTTTCATACGTTTTAGATCATCTCGATAAATAATGTGATTCTTTCGCATTACATCCCACAGTACGCAGTTCACAATAACATCATACTGTCCCAGCTCATCTCGCAATAATTCTTCTGTTCTTCGGTCATACTGCCGAACATCAGCTCCCAGCATATTGAGAACTTTAATTGCTCCTTGTGCAGTATTTCCACGGCCTATAACAGCAACCTTCGTTTCATAAGGCATCCTTGCATAACACTGGAAAGCATACATGACAGCTGCCTCACCTGCAAGTTCATTGTTTCTCCAGAATACATGTCCTTCCTTTTTGAAACATTTTCTCCCATGCAAATGCTGTCAGTTTGCCAGCAAGTAGTTTATCCGTAATATCTTTATTCTGAGTTGCGTGAACCCATCCAAAAATCGTCTGGTGATCAAGTTCTTCCAAATAATCAGCGTCACCAATTTTAGGATCGCAGATAATGTCCTTTAATAAGACTTCATTATGTGAAACAATATGACTACCACACGCTTCATATTCTGAGTCCTCAATACCCAGAACCTTACCATAGCCTTTTTCAAAATACAATAATTCCGGACGTTCAATATTTTTCAAATGTGCTGGAACAATTGCACGTCTGTACTCATTCTCTTTGTGACTTATCGGAAATCCAACTGTTTTCATATCTTTATCCTCCTTATGTTTATCCTCCTTATGCAACAACAATTCCAAGAATCAAATATGTAACTGCACACAGTCCTGCAACCGTCAGTGCATAAGGCAGCTGGGTCTTCACATGGTCAATGTGATCACTCGCAGCACCCATAGATGAGAGAATTGTAGTATCGCTTACAGGAGAGCAGTGATCTCCAAAAACGCCGCCTCCAGCGACAGCAGCAAAACACATAGCGACAAGCGTGATCACTTCATTCCCAGATGCATTAAATGCCAATGGTAAAGCTATCGACATACAAATAGCAAAAATTCCCCAAGAGCTTCCCGTTGCAAAGGCCATAATAGCAGAAACAACAAAAATTACCGCAGGAAGTAACGCCGGTGTCAGGAAGCTTCTGTACTATTGATAATAAAGTTAGCTGTTCCCATCTCTTTGCTGAGACTATTCAACGGATATGCCAGCGCAAGCAGAATAATTGCCGGCATAGCTCCTTTAACTCCAGCCATGAAAGTATCTGATACTTCCTGCAAAGGCATTCCCTGAATCAGAAGAGATACAGAAAGAAAAACAACAACAATAACGGAAGCCTCCATCACTTTAGTGCTTCCAAGAGTAATAAAGGTTCCCAGAGAGATTCCAAGAAACATAATAATAGGCAAAATAAAGTTCAAGAATACTCTAGGCTTAACTTTTTCGCTTTTCTTCATTTCTGTGAGTTCCGTACTCATAAGCGGAACTGCACCATCTCTTAACAGTTTTCCCTCCTTCAAGGCACGCTCTTCCGCCCTTTTCATTGGCCCATAATCACGAATAATTCCACTGCAAATCAAGCCAACAAAGATAACCGAAAAGATTGCATAGAAGTTAAACGGCATTGCTTTCACAAAAAGGTTATAAGCATCCCCTTGGGTTATAATTGCACCAATTCCAACCGTCAGGCCACAGAGATACGCAGACCAGCTTGTTACTGGAAGAAAAACAGCCACTGGAGCTGATGTTGAATCGCAAATATACGCCAGCTTTTCTCTTGAAACCTTAGCTTTATCGCTAAGGCGGCGCATAACACCTCCAACAAATAACGGACTAAACGAATCAGAGAAAAAGATAAAGCATCCCAAAATCCAAGTCACAACTTGAATTGCTTTCCTGCTTAAATTACGCTTATCTACAATGTTGGTAAAGCCTTCAATAGCACCACTCTTTTCAAAATAAGCCGCCATGATACCAACCATCATATTGATAGTTACAACCCAAATGAAATCTTCATTTCCAAGTGATGTTTTCAAGAGATCTGTAAATCCAAATATTTTCTTTCCGGCTAAAAAACACCCCAAAATACACTCTGTTGCCAATAAAGCAATTGTATTTCTAGTAGCAAATGCCAGTATAACTGCAAGTGCAACTGGCACAATAGATATCCATCCCATTGTTTCCAACATAACCTTACCCTCTCTTTTCTGGAAGAATCAACATTTTCCCCCCAGTGGGCATCTGATTCCTTTAATAGGTTTGCATCAAAGCCACTGTCCGGATAAAAAGTCATTTCTCCGAAATACACCAAACCATCAATACAGTACAAATCAACTCGCACATACGGAATTCCTTTACTCAGTTTTTCCGCAATTGCAAACATCTCATCAATGCAATCAGGTTTTGGCAGGGTAAAGCCTTCTGGAGCTTCTTTACCACGGATATTATATTTTTTCAAATTCCATTCCTTATCAAAGAAATAGAATTTAGGGTGCCCTGTCTCACGCTCCGTACACACCATGACGGATTCAGCAACACCATCAAAGCAGAAAAATTTATAATCGATAGATTTACAATATAAATGCAACAGCCGAAAAAAATAATGACACATAAAGCAA
>OGFF01002476.1_pt1 | contig 15858 bp, 12 predicted proteins | sample 1570751 | NCBI WGS metagenome assembly OGFF01 (sample SAMEA2581951, study PRJEB24529) | metagenome | biome: Human gut stool | place: China | collected 2011 | reverse complement strand
GGACTGAACAACGCGGGCATCAGCCGCGAGCCGATGGTCGTGATCTTGAACGACAACGGCATGAGCATCACGCGCAACGTGGGCGCGATCTCGCGGTATCTGGCGCGGGCGCGGCTGCGGCCAAAATACATCGGATTCAAGCTGTGGTACCGCAAGGCGACGGCGAAGACCGCCGCAGGGCTGAAATTCTACGGGCTGACGCACAAGGTCAAGGAGCGGATGCGGCGGAGCCTGCTCGGCACGACGCTCTTTGAGACGCTGGGTTTCACGTATCTCGGGCCGGTGGACGGCCACGACGTGGAGAAGGTGACGGAAATTCTGCGGACGGCGGTGGCCTTGCATGAACCGGTCATTGTCCACCTCATCACACAGAAAGGGAAGGGCTATGTCCCGGCGGAGCAGGGTCCGCAGAAGTTCCACGGAATTGGAAAATTTGACCCCGACAGCGGCAAGGCGCTGAAAACGGGCGCGGAGACATTCTCCGATGTGTTCGGCAAGGAGCTGACGGCGTGGCCCGCGTGGACTACGACAAGTGCAAGGGCTGCGGTATGTGCGCCCAGAAGTGTCCGAAGAAGATCATCCTCTTCCCCCTGAAGGACGATCCGTATCCCCCGAAGCCCGTGGTGAAGCCTGCTGCTCCCGCAGCAAAGCCCGCCGCTGCCGCAGCTCCCGCTGCAAAGCCGGAGGCTAAGGCCGAAGAAGCAAAGCCTGAAGTCAAGGCAGAAGCCAAGACCGAGACCAAGGCTGAATAAGCGCTGACCTCAAAGAGGGCCGGACAGCTGTCCGGCCCTCTTTTTGCGCAGAAGAGTTGCCAAAAGGTCAGGTTCTCCTTCGTCCAACCTCTCAGTCTCGTCGCAAGCTCCTCGACAGCTCCCCTTGTAGGGGAGCCTTTGGCACGCCGCAGGCGTGACGGAGAGGTTGAAACTCCGGCAGCAGAAAGCTATAATGGGATAGGATACAACGCGCTTACGGCAAGGCGCGGACGGAAAAGGAAAAACGGAAAGAGGAATCGTATGGAACAAAAGAACACCCGCCTGCGGAACGTGGGCTTCATCACCTTCTTTTTCAGCGGCATCTGCGCCATTTCCAGCGGCGTGGTGGTCAGCCTATTGCAGGAGCAGTATGGCTTCGCCTACGGCATGACCGGAACCCTGCTGTCTCTCATGAGTATCGGCAACCTGCTGGCAGGCTTTCTCATCGCCATGCTGCCCGGCAAGCTGGGCATGAAGCCCAGCATCCTGCTGCTGACCATCGGCTATGCGCTGGGCTACGCCATGATGGGCCTCAGCGGCGCAGTGGCTGTGCTGGCGCTGGGCTTCTTCCTCGTGGGCATCGCCAAGGGCAGTGTTATCAACACCTGCACCATCCTCGTCAGCGACAACTCCGCTGACCGCACCCGGGGCATGAACCTGATGCACAGCTGCTATGCCTGCGGCGCACTGCTCTGCCCCTTTTTCATCGCGGCGGCAGGCAAGGTGAGCGGCTCCTTCGCCGTGCTGGTGCTGGCCGTGCTGGGTCTGCTGCTCTGGCTGGTGTATATGGGGACTCCCTTTGCGGGCAAGGGCGCAGGCAAGAAGGAAGTCACTGATTGGAGCTTCCTCAGATCCACCCGCTTCTGGCTGTTGACCGGCCTGCTCTTCTGCCAGAACGCCGCTGAGCAGAGCGTCACCGGCTGGATGGTCACTTACTTCAAGGGCAGCGGCATCATCGCAGGCGCACTGGCGGCGTATACCGTCACCGTTATGTGGGGCGCGACCCTCGTGGCACGTCTGCTCATCGCCTTCGTGTTCCCCTTCAAGCAGCCCCGCAAGGCCATGGTGGTCATGGGCGTGAGCTGCACCATCTTCTACATCCTGCTGGTGCAGGCCCGCAGTCAGGGCGCGGCCATCGTGCTGCTGTTCGCCTTTGCCTTTGCGATGGCGGGCATGAATCCCACCGCTGTGGCCAGTGCAGGCCGTATGACCAGCGTGACCAGCATGGGCATCATGCTGCCGGTGGCGGCCAGCGGCGCGATCCTGATGCCCTGGGTCATCGGCGTCGTGGCCGAAAGCGCCGGTCTTGCCGCCGGTATGATGACCAACATCGTTCCCTGCGTGGGTCTGGTCATCTTTGCGATTCTGGTTGCACGTTTGCCGGAAGAATAAAAATAAGAAGTGCAGCTGTATCAGCTCCCTACTGAGGGAGGTTATCTGATACAGTTGCACTTTTTTGACGCTGATAAGTTAAAAATCGAACTGTATCAGCTGATACAGTTCGGGGGGTGCTTGATACAGTTGGAAGTGTATCAGAAGGCCGAAGTGTATCAAGTAGATACACTTCGAAAAAGATACATAGATAAATCAAATAATTGGAACTGTATCACTTATTCTCCCGCAGTAGTGCCGATGCCTCTCGCCTTTGCGCTGAACTCACAGCCGCAGTAATCCTGACGGTAAAGGCCGTATTCCTCTGAAAGCTGTAACGAGCGCAGATAGCCGTTCTGCTTCTTGAAGTCGGAGGGCAGGTGCTTCACGCCGAACTCCTGCTCCAGCTCCTGCCCGATGGCATTGATGCGCTTGGCGTCCTTGTGGGGGCTGATGGAGAGGGTCGTGGTGAACCAGTCGAAGCCGTGCTCGGCGGCATACTGGGCCGCACGGCGCATCCGCAGCCGATAGCAGACCGTGCAGCGACTGCCGCGCTCCGGCTCGTTCTCGAGGCCCGCGACAGCGGAGTAGAACTCCTGCGGGTCGTACCGGTCTTCCACCACTGTTACCCCCAGCGGGTGGGCGGCGGCGACGAAGCGCTCCAGCTCTTCGCCCCGGCGGTGGTATTCTTCGGCGGGCCATGTATTGGGGTTGTAGTAGAGCACGGTGATGTCGAAATACCGGCACAGCCGCTCCAGCACGGCGCTGGAACAGGGGCCGCAGCAGGCATGGAGCAGCAGCCGGGGGCGGGTGTCGCCCAGAGTTTTCAACACTTCGTCCATCTGCTGTGAAAAATTGAGTTGGTTTGACATAAGAAAAGTCCTTTGCTATACTAAAATGAACCTATAAAAGGGCAGGCTGCCCTTCATACAACCTCTCAGTCTCGCTGTCGCTCGACAGCTCCCCTTGTAGGGGAGCCTCTGGCGAAGAGGGAAAGCTTTACGGAATGCCAAAGCCTCCCCTCGTTAGGAGCAACAACGACGACCGCCGCCAGCGGCGGAAACAGGGAGTCGCTGTTGGGGCCGCGGCCAGCAGGATGCGAGGCCCGCACCAAGGGCCGAAGCAGATGCTGGGAGCCGCAACCCGGGCAGTGGCACGGCGTCAGCCGTGACGGAGAGGTTGAGTTCATCTTATTATACCACAAACGGAGGAAAACTTCGATGACCAAAGAAAAGATAGCCCGCATCAACGAGCTGGCACACAAGAGCAAGACCACCGGCCTGACGGAGGCCGAAAAAGCCGAGCAGCAGGCTCTGCGCAAGGAGTATATCGAGGACATGAAGTCCAGCCTTCGCGCCCAGCTGGAGCACACCTCCATCAAGGAGCCGGACGGCACCATCCACAGAGTGAGCAAAAAGAACTGAACCGGGAGGAAAAAGTCGTACAAAACCGCTTTTTCCTCTTTTTTTGTGGGCGAAAGAGTGCTATACTTATACTCGAGCTGTTGTGTGCTCCGGCAGGAGCTGCGCGGCAGAAAACAAGTTTCCCAAGGCGGCGTATCCCGGGCAGGGTGCGCGGAAAAGGCCGCCTTTTGAAAAATAATAAAGAGGTCATTTATTATGCTTACTGCAATTACGGGTATCAACTGGGGCGATGAGGGCAAGGGCCGCATGGTCGACCTGATCAGCCAGGAGTACGATATTGTTGCACGCTATCAGGGCGGCAACAATGCTGGTCATACCGTCAAGAATGAGCGGGGCAAGTTCGTGCTGAACCTGCTGCCCTCCGGTATCCTCCGTCCCGATGTTGTCTGCGTGATGGGCAACGGTATGGTCATCGACCCCCACCATCTGGACGGTGAGATCAACAAGCTGCGCGAGCAGGGTATCTCCATCACCCCTGCCAACCTGAAGATCTCTGACCGCGCCACCATCACCATGCCCTACCATGTCGATCAGGACGGTCTGGAAGAGGCACGTCTGTCCAAGACCGGCGCACAGTTCGGCTCCACCAAGCGCGGCATCGCCTACACTTACGGTGACAAGTACATGAAGAAGACCCTCCGCATGGGCGACCTGCTGCATCTGGACGACTCCGTCAAGAAGCGCCTGGTCACCATGGTGGACTCCAAGAACCTCGTCATGGAGGGCAGCTACAACGCCGCTCCCATCAGCGTGGATGAGATGTGGGCATGGCTGGAGAAGTATGCCGCCATCTTCAAGGACTACATCTGCGACGTGGGCCAGTATCTGGCTGACGCCGATGCCGCCGGCAAGAAGGTGCTGTTCGAGGCCCAGCTGGGCGCTCTGCGCGACATCGACTTCGGCATCTACCCCTACACCACCTCCTCCAACGTCATCGGCGCTTACGCCCCCATCGGCGCAGGCATCCCGGGCCATAAGCTGACCAACAGCATCGGCGTGATGAAGGCTTACTCCTCCTGCGTGGGCGACGGCCCCTTTGTCACTGAGCTGGCCATGACCGAGGAAGAGAAGCACGCCCTGCGTGAGGCTGGCCACGAGTACGGTGCAGCCACCGGCCGTCCCCGCCGCGTTGGCCCCATCGACCTGGTGGCAAGCCACTACGGCGTGTTCTGCCAGGGCTGCGATGAGGTTGCCCTGACCCTGCTGGACGTGCTGGACTACATGGAGAAGATCCCCATGGTCACCGGCTACAAGCTGACCGACGGCACCATCACCAAGCGCTTCCCCATGGGCATGGCTCTGGACACCGCACAGCCCGTGGTGGAGTATCTGCCCGGCTGGCACTGCGATATCACCGCTGCCCGCAAGTGGGAGGATCTGCCCCAGGAAGCCCGCGATTACGTTGAGTATCTGGAAAAGGCTATTGGCTGCAAGATCACCTACATCTCCGTGGGTGCCGAGCGTGAGGCCTACATCCATCACAACGTCTGATCCGCGCCACAGAACCCGCCGCATTGAAAAGGAAGCGTGACTATGTTTGATATCATCACGGACAGCGCCTGCGACCTGACCCCTGAGACGGCCGCAACACTGAATATTGAGATCATCCCCTTCTATGTCTCGCTGGACGGTGAGCACTACCGCAAGGAAGGCAAGGAGATCGCCGTGCGGGATTTCTACCAGTTCATGGTAGATAACCCCGCGGCCTACCCCAAGACCAGCCTGCCTTCTCTGGAGGATTTTGAAACCGCCTTCCGGGCCCATGCCGAGGCGGGCCGCCCGGTGCTCTGTATCTGCTTCACCAGCAAGATGAGCGGCTGCGTGGGCAGTGCCCGCAACGCCCGGGAGCTGGTGCTGGAGGATTTCCCCGATGCTAAGATCGAGGTCATTGACAGCACCGCCGCCACCGTGACCGAATCCATCGTGGTGGAAAACGCGGTGGCCATGCGGGATGCAGGCTGTACGCTGGACGAAGCCGTGACCTGGCTGGAAGCGGAAAAGATCACCAACCAGATCTTCTTCACGGTGGGTAATCTGGACTACCTCATCAAGGGCGGGCGCATCGGCAAAGTCACGGGCCGTGCCGCCAACATTCTGGGCATCAAACCCATGATCCTGTTCAAGGAGGGCGAGATCTTCTCCGCCGGCGTGGCCCGCGGCCGCCAGAAGAGCTTTGAGAAGGCCCTCGACCTGCTGATGACCTATCTGGCCGAACACAACGGCACACCCGATGACTACTGCATCACGGTGGGCTACGGCTACGATGCCGACGAGGGCAAGCGGCTCTGGATGCAGACCCGCGCCGCCCTGCGCGCCAAATACCCCACCTGCGAGTGCAATGTGGTCCTGCTGCAGATCGGCTGCACCATTGCCGTGCACACCGGCCCCTATGCGCTGGGCATGGGCGTGATGCGGCGGTGGAAAAAACAGTAACTCCCTCAGTCGCCTCCGGCGACAGCTCCCTCTAGGAGGGAGCCTTACGGCAGCGAAAAGCCTCCCTCTGAGAGGGAGGTGGCATTGCGTCAGCAATGACGGAGGGAGTTCCCACATAGTAAAAAAGAAGCCCCGACGAATGTCGGGGCTTCTTTTTGTTTTTCAGCCTTGATTTTTACGATGCACGATCACAGAAGACGGTGACACGGGTCTTGCCGCCGTAGGTGCAGGTGTACAGCACCAGGGCGTAGCCGCTGTGTTCCACTTCCTCCACACTGTGGGGGTCAAGCACTTCGACCTTGTTCACGACGTACTCATTCACGATGCCGTCCATATCGGTGAAGGTGACGCTGTCCCCCGCTGTGAGGGAGGTCAGCTTGCCGAAATGGCTCTCGTAGTTGTGCGCCGCAATGACCAGATCATCGGTGCGGGAAGAGCCGAACTGGCGGCAGGGGGCGATCTTCAGGCGGGGGTAGCTCCACTCGCTCATCACCGGCAGGTCAATGCCGATGGCGGGGATGGAGATCTCGCCCACATATTCGTTGCCGTCGACCTCCACCACCGGGAGCTCGGGGTCCAGGGGGCCGCTCTCTGCCTCCGGTTCCGGGGTCTCCACCTTCTGCTGAAGGTCGGCCACCACGGTCTGGGCCTCGGCACCGGCGTGGGCATCCTCGTAGCGGTTGTAGGCGTACAGGCCGCCCGCCGCCAGCAGGAGCACCACACCCAGCACGATGCAGACGAGCCCGGGGGATACTTTACGCATTCTTTTCACGTTTCTTACTGCGCTCCATCAGGTAGGCACCCACAGCCACCAGCACCAGACCGCTTACCGTCAGAACAGGTACAGGCCAGTTCAGCTGGCCGGTCTGGATCAGTTTGGGGCCTTCGGCCGGGCGGGCATCCGCCACCACGCTGGCCGGGGCGGCGGGCTCCGGTGCACTAGGGGTGGTGGTTTCAGTCACGGTCGGGCGGGCATCTGCCGGGGCCGGGTTCTCCGGTGTGGAAGGGGTGGGCGGGGTGACGGGATCAGGGTCATACGGGTCCGGGTAGTACGGGGTCTCGATGGCCTTGTAGCTGTTGTTGAAGGTGATGCTGCTCACCTTTTCGTCCATCAGGTCGGCCTGTGTGTGCACGGCCATCCGGGCCACCAGCTTGTCGTTGTCCCACACCACGGAAACGCGCAGATAGTACACGGTTTCATCGTAGGTGCCGCGGGTGTTGACACCGGCGCGCTGGCGCACGGTGTAAACGTAATAGCCGGGCTTGGTGTAGCTGATGGGGCCAAAGCTGCCGGTCTCGCCGTCGGTGATCTCCAGAGTGGTCACCTCGGGCAGGGGCGCATTGTCCACAGCCTCAAGTTCCACAGTCAGTGTTTCCTTTGGGAGAGGTGTTTCCCCCGTGGACTGAATGGAAACCGGAAGCTCCTGCAGCTGTGTATGCTGGTCAGCCGCGGTGGCCGCAAATGCCGCCGGCTGACACAGGCAGAACCCCAACGCAAGCGTCAGGAGTGCTGCCGCGATTTTACGGAACCTCATTTCATCCTCTCCTTTATGAATCCGACGCGGACGGGATCATCCACGCCAGAAGAATGGTGCGTGCATCGGTAAACTCCGTTGAACAGGTGGACAGCGCCAGCACCTGAGCGTCATCGCCCGCCGCTTTCATGGCGGCCAGCGTTTCGGTGTTCAGGTTCAGGGCGTTCTCCTGCGCAAAGGTGTACAACCCCTGCAGGTCGCTGTCCCAGCGCTGGGGCTGGAAGATCGCGCTCTCAGACGAAGGGACCAGCAGACATGCAAAGGTTTTAAGATCATAGGTGCGGTCGGGCAGGATCAGCTCACCGGTGGTGTTCTCTGCAAAGAACTCCGCGTCCTTGTAGAGATCCAGATCACCGAACATCTTGCTCTCTTCCATGTGGTGACCATACAGCAGAGAGTAGGGGTCGGTGAAGTTCTTGTCGCAGTTCACATCCAGAAAGATGCTGCCTGCCAGCGAGAAATCACCGTAGACATCGGTGTTCACATAGGTAAAGTTGTCCTCGCCCTGTACCACAGGGTAGTCGATGGCGGTGTTGTCCAGTGTGACCCACGCGCAGACATCCGGGTTGATGCCCAGCAGCTCCTCAAAACTTGCGCCGTTATCCGCGCCCGCCTTGGGCTTGAACTGCAGAAGCTCTGCCTGAACATTGTCTGCGGCGGCGTACACCTGCGAGTTGTCCCACAGGGCATAGGCTGAATACGCCCCGGCGACCACCAGGAACAGCACGACCACCGCGCTCACCAGAAAGTCGGCTGCCCTCAACGCTTTTCTCTGCCAGTTGATACAGCCCACCTCCGGTTAAGCAAATTCAAATAAGTGGTTATTCGTTAGGTTTGTGCTGAGATAACCCCCCAGTCACGCTTCGCGTGCCAGCCCCCGATAATAGGGGGGCCCTTGGCATGGCGCAAAGCTTCACGGTTTTGCCAAGGGCTCCCCTACTAGGGGAGCTGTCACGGCGAAGCCCGTGACTGAGAGGTTGGACAAAGGGCAAGCTAACCGTTTACACGGTCAGGTTCTTACTCCTCGTCGCGGCGGCGCTTGTTCAGCATCAGGGCCACACCGCCAATGGCAACGATGGCCAGCAGAGCAATGTAAGGAGCGTTGTCGAGGATAACGCCCATGTCAGGGGTGCCCTCATGGGTATTGGTAAAGGATGCCTTATTGCTGGTTTCAGATGCACCAGCTGCAACGATAGAACCGTTTGCACCGTCAACACTGACAGTGTAAACGCCATTTGTTGCACCATTTGCAACAGCCTTACCATCTGCATCCAGCTCGCTCACAGTCCACTCAACACCCTCGGGCAGGTTTGCAATGGAAATGGATTCACCGCTCTTCAGCCAGAACTTAACAGAGGCACCACCAACCACGATTGTATTGGTGGTATTCTTATCGGAACCATTTGTGGGATAAGTAATAGTATAGTTCTCTGCAAAGTTCTTGCGGCCATTTGCAGTACCCGGTTCAAGGCTCAGTTCGAACTGGAAGTAGGTCTTCTTATCGCCCATATTACCGCTGACGTACTTGGAGACAGTCAGAGTATTGGCAGCGTACTTGTTGTCACTGAAAGAGCTGCTCTTCTCGCCGCCCTCGTTCTCAGTGTGAACACCAGCAACACGAATTGCGCCATCATTGATGACACTGACAACCAGTTTAATGGTGTCCAGACGATAGGTAACACCGGCAGTGTTGCCAGCAACTTCCTGCAGGGTGTACTCAAACTTACCTACGTGATCATACGTAGGCAGTTTGACCACAAACTCACCCACATTCTCAGCATCGTTTGCTTTGGCACCACCTTCACCGAACTTCACAGATGCAACATAATGGCGACCATCCGTAGATGCCGGTGCATTGGTCAGTGCAGTCAGATCGGGAATATCGGAATCTTTAATATCACCCGTCAAAACTTTCTTATCTGCCTGAACAAGATAGAAAGTTTCCTCAGGGCTTGTACCATTGCCTTCCAGACCATAATGCTTGTAAATCTTAACTTCACTCTGATCCTGGTATGTGGTAGCCGGTGCCGTCGCAAACGCTGCGGTTGCGCCGACGGTGAGCATCATGGCGGCAGCCAGAACGCCCGCGAAGAATTTCTTCAGTTTCATTGTTATTCCTCCCTAGTAAGAAATAGTTCGTACTCCTGTGCCGCGGCCCAAACTCCGCGGTTCACAGGCAGGATGCCGGCAGCTTCTTCCGGCTTCCGTGGTATTACAGACTGCGTCGCCGCAGTAGTGTAATTACTTTTGCTTGCACATCCTCCTGCGGAACCGGGCCAAAGTCCCGGCTGTCCTCGGATTGTGTGCGGTAATCGCCCAGCACAAAAACGCAGCCCTCCGGCACCGTGTAGGGGTACTCCAGCGCGTCTTTTGCGTAGGTGGGGTAGAGGATCTCGCCGCTCTGCACCGCGCCGTTCACCACAAGGGTGCCGCTGTCGTCCAGAGCCACAAGGTCGCCCTCGCGCCCAAGGATGCGGCCCACCCGGAGCTTGCCGCCCTGGGTGTAGACCACAACATCGTTTTTTGCGTAGTTTTTTTGCAGGCGGTAGCAGATGAGCAGGTCGCCATCCTTTACCGCGGGGAACATGCTGCTGCCCTTGGCCTGCGTGAGCAGGAACACCTGCGTGAACAGCACCCAGGCGCACAGCAGGATCACCACAATGCGGCCCAGCAGGCTGATAAAATCCTGCCGGTTCTCAGCGTCCAGCCTGCGGCGGCGCACCGCCTTTGCCCCCAGCTTCAGGGCTTCATTGTCCAGCGGGTGCATCGGAATGCGCCTCCTTTTGGGGGTCAGAGCTGTCAACTTTGGTAGTATCCAAGGGCAGGCTTCCGGTCTGCTGCTCCAAGAGCACATTATAGCGGGTGCGCTCGGCGCGGATGGCGGCTTCGTACAGGGCGTAAAGCTCTTCCAGCTTCTTCCACATTGCCGCTTCGTCCACGCCGCCCAGCAGGTTCTTGCGGAATTTCACCGTCCGGAACCACTGGATGATCGCTTCCTGCTCCGGGCTGATGCAGCTTTCCTCTGCACCGGCCAGCCGCTGGGGCGCTTTCTTCTTCGCCATGCGGTCAGCCCCCCTTTAGTCATCTTCCTTACGGCGCTTGCGCAGCATCAGCAGGATGCCGCCGCCAGCCACCACAGCAAGGATGACGATGTAAGGCAGGGTGTCGAGGAGAACACCGGTGTCGGGGAGAAGGCCACAGTGGTTGGTCACGGTAATTGCCAGCTCATTCTGTTCAGTTGCATTGTTGCCATCTGCATCACAGGCCATCAGCTTCTGCTCGCCATCCTCCAGCACCAACTTGTAGTAGAAGGTACGAGTTGCATCGGTATCATGGCCGGTGGCCTTGGTCTCATACCCACTGTCAGCACCCAGCGTCTCCACCACAGCAAATACGGTATCCATGGGCACATTTTTCAGGGTAACGCTACCGTTGTGCGTCAGGGTGAAGTTGGACAAATTGCCATTCTCAAGCGTCGCGCCCTTGCCTTCCAGTCCGGTAATTCTGAAAGCAAAGTCCTTGTGGGTATCGCTCATCAGGCCGGTGACAATTTTGGAAATAGTAACATCAGCGGTCTTCTTCTCGTAGAAGTTCGAGAAGGTTATAGACCGGTTGCTGTTTTCCTTGCTCATAGTCACACTACCATTTTTGCCTTCGATACCATCTACAAGGGTTCTTGTCAATTTGTAACCACTAACATCAGCCTTCTTGACATCTTCTTTGAAATAATATGTGTAATCCGTATTTGCTTCAACAACTTCATCGAACACATGGCTTACAGAAACATAAGGTCCATTCTCATCATCATAGCCGTTCGTCCAAATATCACCACTAAAATCAACCGCTGTCAGCGCCTGGTCAGCAATACCACGATGAGCCACACTTCGGTTATAAGAAATGAAACCGCTATTCCCTAATGTCTTAGCTTCTGCCTCTGTCAAACCATAGAACTTCTTGGTAACAGTAACACGGCCTGTGCCGGAAGTTGGCGGTGCAACGTTCTGGCTAAACCAGACATCATCCAGCAAGTTACCCATAGTCTTAGTCTGGTTAGTCTGGTCGTCGTCAGAAGCAGTAGAAATTGCTGCAAAGAAGAATCGGGTCAAATATTGGCCGTCCGGAATCTTATAGGTATCGCTACTCTCCGTCCAGCTAGAAGTGGAATATTTAGCATAACAATTGACCTGATCCCATTTCCTAGTACCAGATAAATCCTCGATAGCAGCCGTTGCCTCGTATACATAAACTGTGTATCTTTTATTATTCTTTGTAATGTGATTTTCGCCATTATGCCACTCACCAAGCAGGCTTTCCAACTGAGCCTGTGTAGTAACATCTTTCACAAGTTCAAGTGGTGCAATCACCATGGCCATTGTGTCACTTCCACTCTGAATAACACTCTTGGACTGGTCTTCATAACCTCTGCGCGTACGCGCTCTATGGTAGAAACGCCAATTCATTGGTTGGCCCGGCTTTGTCAAAACATCCTGATATAGAGCACCTGCGCCTTCAGCATTTAGCTCTGCAAACTGGTCACCAGTATTTGCACTTGCACAACCATACGCTTTTGCCGTGTTAGACAACTGTACATTATCCCATTTATCGCCATTTGCTTGTAGCTCATAGACCGATGTCATCCCCTTCGTATTGCCAATTTCGATTTTGTGTTGACCACCAGTTATTGCAGTTGTCTTCCACACCAGATTAGGAGCATCATCAGCGTTGATCTGATCCGTACCATTACTGAGCACATCTTCAAAGCCACCATTTTTCAGCTCATCGTTATAATTAACCGTCAAACTATCATTTAGGCTTTGAGTGTCTTTAGCAATGGTCACAGTATAAGTCAAATTAGCGCCATCCGTGTAGACGACATCAACCCAGCCGCCATTTTCTTCACGGCTATAAACACCATTTGTTATCTCAAGGCGGTCAACAACAGTACCACCCTTCTTCCAGGTCACAGTAAAGCCATTCTTTTTTAGCAACGTTCCTGCTTCTGCGCCTTCATAATCCTTGCCGTCCGCAGTGATTTTCAGAACGTAGTGGCCACTATTTGCAATATCGTCCTTGATAGAAACTTTTGTGATGCTATTGATATCCATTGTATCAACTGCATACCCATCCGTCCGTACAACCACAAAGGGGCTGAAGCTGGAGGTCTCAAAGGTCAGGGTGCCGTTGGTATAAGTAAGGACATCCAGAATCTCCACATTGCCGTCAGAGGTCTCGTGGAACACCTTCAGCGTGTCGGCAGTTGCGCCTTCCATTTCCGGCAGTTTTTCCAGACCGGAGACGGTGACGGTGGCCTTCTGGCCCTTGACAGGCTGCACCTTTTCACCCTTGGCGTTCTTGGGGGAGATCTTCAGGCCCAGAATGGGCATCATTTCCCCAAAGCTGTCCTCGTGGCTCTCGTAGAAGGTCTGCATATCGTCATCACCCATGTGGATGACGCTGAGGCTATGGGCGGCAGAGGGCAGATTTTTCACCTCCACCGGCAGGGTTGTGGTCTTCAGTTCGCCGTCCTCGTCCTCGTAGGAAGCAGAGGCCTTGGTTTCCAGATCCACAGGCACGGGGTTCTTGTCCACCAGATCCTCGTGATCCACGGGCTTTTCCTCATCGGAGCCAACGGTACCGTCCTTCCATGCGGCGTAGACGTTCACGGTGGTGGTCTTGTCGTCCAGAATGTTGCTGGTGGGGTCGGTGAGGTTCAGGCGCACCCGGTTGCCAAACTCGTCCAGCGTGTACCAGTAGTCAAACAGCCGCAGCAGACCCTTGGGGTCCCGGTTGGAGGAGGGGTTCTCGATGTAGCTGCTGTAATCCGCAATGGTCTCTGCCCGGGGCACAGCCTGAATGAAGTACAGGTTCCACAGAACCTCACCGTTCCGGGCCAGATACTCGCTTTCCGTCATATTGTTGATCTGTGCCTGAGCGGTAATGTCCTTCAGGTCGTTGGCGTTCAGCTCCTTCAGCCAGAAGCGGTAGACCACCATGTCCTGCAGCTTTTTGATCTCGTCGCCGGAAACGACCACTTTGTCATCAGGCTTTTCCACCACGTCGTCCTCGTGGGTCACGGTGCTGGAGCTGGTGTCGTACTCAATGACGGTGCCCCACTCTGAATCCATAACGGTGGGGCCGCCGTCGAGGTTGTCCTCGCCGCCTTCCACAGGCCGGGCAGCTTCGTCCCCGCCGAAACCGGCAGCCTCGCTTTCATCGTATACTTCGCGCGGCTCGCCGTCGTCCACGGCAGGGAAATCGTCGCCGAAACCGGCAGCTTCGTCCCCGCCGAAACCGGCAATTTCCTCCTCACCGGAATCGACAACATCCTTGTACTCGGTTGCAAACACCGGCACAAGGCAGGTGCAGATGACCGCAAGCGCCAGACAAAGCGCAAAAACGCGCTTCACCAGCCTATCTTTTTTTCCGTGATGATTTTTCCGCACAGTGGAGCCCTCCCTGCATCATAGTATTTTTGGCAAAGCCGAGGAAAAAGATATCCAACCTTTGTCGGCCTTCTTTCTCTCGGCAGGTTATTTTTACCAGACAAACCCATTATCGTAATTATAGCATGTATATCCAGTATTTTCAATAGTGAAATTTTATTTTTCCTTCCCCTTTTCAGACAAAATATTCTGCGATATACAGCACGTTATGAACCGCCGTAATATATTGCGGGGAGTAGCGCAGTCTGACTTATCCGCACGCACGCCGCATTGATATCTCACGCAGTTTTGTGTTGTATCTTCGCAGTTTCACTCTCTATAATACATGAAACGCAGATTCCTTTCACTTTTTTTCGAGATTTTTTGAAAAAAGTTTTCGGGAGAGAGGAAGAACCCCACCGTCATTGCTTCGCAATGCCACCGCCCCTAATAGGGGCGGCCTTGGCAAAATGGCAAAGCTTTACGCTATGCCAAGGGCCCCACTACTAGGGGGGCTGTCGAGCAAAGCGAGACTGGGGGGTTGCCCCCGGAGCGCCGCAGTCCTTTTTTGCAAAAGCGAGGGGAAAGTATTATGCTGGAATCGATCAAATGCAGCACCTCGGGTGCATACTACCTGCGGGGGCAGTGGGTGCCCGCCGACGCGCAGGCTCCTGCGGCACTGGCAGCCGCGGGCGTGACTGCAGAGCAGGCCGGCCAGGCCTACAAGGGTACCATGGCCTACGGCATCCTCACCGCCCACAACACCAGCGGCAGCGACCGGGATCTCCGGATCAGGTTCGATGCCATGGCAAGCCACGACATCACCTTTGTGGGCATCATCCAGACGGCCCGCGCCTCGGGGCTGGAAAAGTTCCCCATCCCCTATGTGCTGACCAACTGCCACAACAGCCTGTGCGCCGTGGGCGGCACCATCAACGAGGATGACCACCGCTTCGGCCTGTCCGCTGCCAAAAAGTACGGCGGCATCTTTGTGCCGCCCCACATGGCGGTCATCCACCAGTACATGCGCGAGCGCTTTGCGGGCTGCGGCAAAATGATCCTTGGTTCCGATTCCCACACCCGCTACGGTGCACTGGGCACCATGGCCATCGGCGAGGGCGGCGGCGAGCTGGCAAAGCAGCTGCTGGGCCGCACCTACGATGTGGCCCGCCCCGGCGTGGTGGCCATCTGCCTGACCGGCGCTCTGCCCGCAGGCTGCGGCCCCCACGATGTGGCCATTGCACTGGTGGGTGAGCTGTTCAAGAGCGGCTATGTCAAGAACAAGGTCATGGAGTTCGTGGGCCCCGGCATCGCCTCCCTGCGGCAGGACACCCGCAACGCCATTGATGCCATGACCACCGAGACCACCTGCCTTTCCTCCATCTGGGAGACCGATGAAAAGACCCGGCAGTACCTCACGGTCCATGGCAGGGCAGGGGACTACAAGCCCCTGCACCCGGCAGAGCTGGCCTATTACGACGGCGTGGTGAGTGTGGACCTTTCCAAGATCCGGCCCATGATCGCCCTGCCCATGCACCCCTCCAACGCCTTTACCATTGAGGAGCTGAACGCAAACCTGGAGGACATCCTCCATGCCTGCGAGCAGGATGTGCAGAAGCTGATCGGCCGCAAGGATGTGCAGCTGGATCTGTGCAGCAAGATCGAAAACGGCAAGCTGCGTGTGGATCAGGGCGTCATTGCAGGCTGCGCAGGCGGTCTGTACGACAGCATCTACGAGGCTGCTTCCATCCTCAAGGGTCATACCGGCGGCTGCGGCGACTATGCCCTCAGCGTGTATCCCGGCAGCCAGCCCATCATGATGGAGCTGGTGCGCACCGGCGTGATCCACGATCTGATGGCCAGCGGTGCGACCATCCGCACGGCTTTCTGCGGACCCTGCTTCGGTGCGGGCGATGTGCCG